>OJRZ01000268.1_pt1 | contig 57192 bp, 37 predicted proteins | sample 1599291 | NCBI WGS metagenome assembly OJRZ01 (sample SAMN04168657, study PRJEB22393) | human gut metagenome | biome: human gut microbiome; feature: stool | host: Homo sapiens | collected 2014-03-20
CGTAAACTTGGGTAAGATTTTATAGATATTGTTTGGAGAGGACTTAGAATTCACCTTCATACAATTAATGTAATTCCCGACTAAACAGGTGAATAATTACTTAATTTCGTCCGGCCAAGGACAAGGTTTATCCGTAGCTTTGACTGTAGGACGTTGGGCATCAACTTTTCTCAAATAGGTTCCTAATTCTTTAGAAAGCCGTTTCACAATATCCGGATGTTGTGCGCTGAGATCATTACTTTCGCCTATATCATCGGGGATATTGAATAGTTCTTTTTTACCTGTACCATAGTAATAGATTAATTTCCAGTCACCCTTGCGTACGGCACAGTTAAAGTTGATTCCCGGACCGTCGTTTCCCCAGTTGTTGGGCATATTCCAGAAGAGGCTGCGTCCTTTGGAAGGATTCCCGGTCTGTTTCAGTAAAGGCATGAAGCTGATGCCGTCGATAGGCTGAACTGTCTTGTATTTTTTGATGCCCGCCATTTCGAGGATAGTAGGATAGAAGTCTTCTATCAGCAGGTAATCATTGCATTTGCTGCCAGGGGCTACGACACCGGGCCAGCTGACGATCATCGGTTCACGGATGCCGCCTTCATAGGTGGAGCCTTTACCACTGTTGAGAGGATGATTCTGGGTGTGCAGTTTGCCGTCACGCCAATACGATTCGGCGGCAAGTCCTCCGTTGTCGCTCATGAAGATAATAATGGTGTTGTCGGCTTCTCCGCTTTTTTCCAGCCAGTCCATCAGATCGCCCAGACTCTTGTCCATGCCTTCGATCAGTGTGGCGTATGCGGCTTCATGGTCGGTCATGCCTTTTTTCTTGTATTTGTCGTAGAAACGTTTGTCCTTGTCCAAGGGGACGTGGATGGCGTATTGGGACATATACAGGTAGAAAGGCTGGTTGTACTTCTTAGCCTTGTTCAGAGCTTTGATGGCTTCCAGAGTTAATGCTTCGGTGACGAAGGTCTCCGTACCCCAGTACTTTTCAAGTCCGGGAACGGCCATGAGTGATATTGGCTTTCCGTCTTTGTTGTGACCGTAATTCTCTTCTCCCAGATAGCTGGCGAGTCCTCCGGCAGCATGTCCGGCTATGTTTACTTCGAAGCCCCAGTGGTGCGGGTCTTCTCCCGGAGTGTCTATGGCACCGAAATGTGCTTTTCCGCAATGAATCGTATGATAGCCGTTGTCTTTCAGCAGTTGTACGAAGGAAGTTCCTACGAATGTGTTGTTGGTGCCGGGCACTTGGCTTACTCCGTTGTAGTTCCAGTCCGGCACATCCAGTACTTTATCCTTGCGGTCTGTCTTTGTGTTCTTTTGCAGCGTCCAGTTGGTTACCCGGTGGCGTGCCGCGTTCGTTCCGGTGATGAGGCTGCATCGGGTGGGGGAACTGATACTGCTGGCATACGCTTGTGTGAACATCATGCCTTGTTTGGCAAGTCGTTCCATGTTGGGTGTTTCGTACAGCTTATTGTAATCTGTCTTTTGTGTCCAGAAGGGGAGTGAAGTGTCTTGCCATCCCATGTCGTCTACCATGAAAAGGATGATGTTGGGGCGTTTGTCCACACGCTGTGTCTGGGCGGACTTCTGTGCTTGCAGGCTGGTGGCAGCCAGTGGCACGAGTGCGAGGGGGAAAAGTAGTTTTTTGTTCATGGATTAATTATTTAGTGTTATTTCATTATTTCAATTCTGCCGGCCTTTTTGATCGGTATGCTCCGTAATTCCTGTTTCCCGTGGGAGTCTGCCCATATTCTTAATGTACCGGTGCAGTGGACATCCAATATCAGCTTCTCGGTAGTACGTTTGAGTATCTGCACGGTAGCAGGCGAAAGGTATTTTTCTTGTATGCCGATCACTGCCCAGCCTTTACGGATGGGGCAAAGATGGAACAGACTATCTATAAATCCGGATAACTTTATTTTTCTTTCAGATGCGTTCAATACTTCGGCGCTCTGTTTTTCCCAGTTGAATGCGAGAATGCTGTCGCAAGAAGAATCTGCGGATTTGCCGGTGCTTTCCCGTAACAGGTAATCTTCCCGTTTGACGAAACTTTCTACTTCCCGATAAGCGGGAGAAGTGTTCAGATTGTAGCAAATGACTGAGAGCGCTTCGTCTCCTGTAGGGGCAAATACACGGTAGGCTTTACCGCTTTGCAGGGGATTGGTCAGTATGGATTCCGGAGTCGGGATGGCGGGAGCCGCCGGACGGAATATCTTTCCGGTTTCATCAATCAGGGGGCGGATATTATCGGCAATAAATTCGCTTGGAGAGTCGGACAGGTAAACAGGTCCGCCGGAGATCGCTTTCGAACGTGCCATCAGACTGCCGCAAACGGTATCGCAGGAATGAAACATATCGTGGTCGGGCCAGACGGTCTGCCCCAGTATGAGTGTATTGGTATATGACTGGAACAGATGTGATTTAGCCATATTCTCGTCATATTTCTTATAGTCGATGCTGGTACGGGTTACGCTACTGTACAAGGTATGGTCAATGTTCAGCACATTTTGTGCCATGCAGTTCATCAGTCCCATTTGCATTCGATGTGTCTGATGTTCCAGGGCAAGGTTGCAGTCTTTAGCCTGTCGGATAACCTGCGTTCCGCCCATATAGAGCGGGAGGGTGAAGGATTGATTGTCTATCTTCAAGAAGTCAAATCCATACTCCTTCATGGTACGGACATAATATTCGTACCATGTTTCTATCTTTTCTGTACTGGTGCCGGGTAGTAAACTGCCATTATATGAGTGTAGAACTTGCTGGATTTCCGGCGGAAAGTCATTCTCGGCAGAGATTCCCATCCAATAGCCGGAAAGGCTGTACCATAGCCCTATCCATCGGATTTTATCTGCTTGTTTGCGCTTCATGATGTGGCTCCATCCGTTCGGAAAACGTTTTTTGTCGGGGACGAGACTGGTCAGTTGCCGGTTCTTGTTTGCTATGTGTCCGTCGTCAATTAAGACATAACGTACCGGTATGCCGGATGCTTCGATGGCATCGATATCGTTCAGTATTTTCGTTTCATCAATGTCATAATGATAATGTTCCCAAGTACACCATCCCAGATAGTCAAAGGCATTGAAATATTCTTTGTCCGCTCTTTTGCGGAGGGCAGATACGGCTTTATCTGCGATTAACGAATCGTAGGCGTCACTGAATACATGGTAGATGGATGAAGATTTCCGGAAAATCAGGAGGGGGAGTCGGCCGGTCAGTGCATCTTCTCCTAGTGTGGAGACATACAATGTGAGCGTGCCGTCCTGATTAACCTGAAACCAGCTGAGGCTGTTGCTACCCGCAATGGCTTTGGCGAACAGATATTCTCCGTCTGCAAGTTCAAGGAGCAGTGCGTCGCCCGATGCGGACGGCAGGGCATTGGAAGGAATGCCTGCATAATCGCTCCGTGTGAGGTCTTCGAGACGGTTGAACATCCAAGGGAGCAACCGATTGGTGTTATTCGGCCATTGATAGTCGCCGGGGCGGGAATCACGGCTGAAGAATATGCCACGAACATACAAAGGAAGTGCAACCTTATACGAAAGAGTGCTTTGGTGTTCCGGCACTTGTTGTTCGTATAAAATGGGGGTGGATGGAGTATGGGTGTTCAGGTCGATGATTTCTTCCATCCGATAAGCTGCAACATCTTTGTATGTCTTCCCTTTATGGTAGATAAACGGGTTCTGTGCAGACAGCGATGCTTCCGCAAAGATGCCCGTCAATAGCCATAAACAGATGTGGATTATTCTTCTCATGCCTCTTGTGTTATTTTACGGAATAGGTGCTGAAGTTTATAATATCCGGCAGTGCGACAGATTCGGATACAGTCAGCCTTAATGCTGTGGCTTCTACCGATTCAAACTTTTCGATTCGTTTGTGCCCCACAGATTCTCCTTTGCAGACTGTTTGCCATTTGCCGTTCACTTTGGCTTCTATCTGATATTGCCGGATGCGTTCTCCGTTTTTGATGTTTTCCTGAATGATGCAGTAATTGACAGGTTGCTCCTTCCCGAGTTTCAGAGTCAGGCTTTTCTTTTGTCCCGAAATGCGGGCTATCGGGGAGGAGAACCGCCGACTGATTTCATCTCCCATTTCTTTCAGGCGCTGTGCGTCTCCGGCGGGGATTAATCCGGTCGGGTCAGGAGTTAGTCCGAGAATAAGCGTGGCGTTTCTTCCTACTGACTTTTCATATTTATCCATCAGCGTGTTTAGTGGATAGATGTTGTTCTCGTCATCCGGTTCCCAGAACCATTCGTGGCGGCCGTTTGCTCCCCGTAGCGGAGTGTCTGCCATCGCCGGTACCCAGTATTTGCCGTTCTTATCGCCGTGTTTTAACAGTTCGAGCTGGTCGATACTGCTTTCAATGCGTTTATGGTGTGAGCAAGGGACGGGAAAGGTAGACCAGCAGGGATATTCCACTGTACCTGTCTCCGAACCTCCCCAACGGAAGTCGGCACGGTCGATGTTATGATAGAAAAGGCAGTTTGGCTGATACTTGTTGACAATCGGTTCCACATCGGGGCCATCGCCACGGGGATCATCGGCTCCGCCGTCAAACCATATCATATATAAATCTCCGTAGCGGGTGCAGAGTTCTGTCACCATTTTCTCGCACAGGCGCTTGTACCAAGCCTGGCGGTTGCGGGCGAACGCTCCTTCTCCTTCGGCCTTGAAGTTATGGATAGCCAGCAGGGAGTTCCATCGGATACCGATATAGATGCCCGGTTGCAGACCATATTTGCGGCAGGAGTTGACGAAGTCACGGACAATGTCTCCTTTTCCGTCTCTCCATTTCACGGCTTTCAGGCAATAAGGGTTGACGTCGCTTTGCCAGAGTCCGAAACCTGTTTCGTGGGTGGCGGTCAGTACGGCAAATTTGCATCCGGCAGCTTTGGCGGCTTGTACCCATTGGTCAGTGTTCAGTTCGGTCGGGTTGAAGATGTTGTAATCTTCGATGGGATTGATACGGTTGTTGCCTTGTCCGTAGCGGATGCCGTCAAACACGTGCAGGTCATAATGGAAGACAGCTCCCATTTCCGCCTCATGCCATTTGAGTTGATGGGGCTTGGGGACGGGGAGTTCCTGTTGTTGTGCGAAGCTGCAAACTGAGTATAGGATAAAAAGAGAGAGATAGCAAAGTTTCTTCATGGTGTTTATTTAGTTACGGTTTCAAGATAATGGGCAAATGAATCGTTGGTATGGAGTAGCCATGCCTTGAGTTGTTTGTTGAATTGCCGGACCAGACGGGGGGATTGTCCGGCAATATTATCCATTTGATAGGGGTCTTTGGTTCGGTCGAAAAGAACTGTTTCGTCTATTTTTCCATTGGTTGCGTGGACTGCGAATGTATGGGTTGACGTACGTAGCCCGCGGTATCCGGTGGCATGATTGTCAAACTGTACATAATAATAAGGTTGCACCACTTCTTTTTTACTCTTGCCCAGAATATGGCGGGATAAGTCGAAAGTCTGTACCGTTTCGGGTATTTCCTTTCGGAATCCCATCAAGGAAAGGAGAGAAGGATATAAGTCGGCGAAGGCGATCATCAAATGGTCGTCTTTGCGTGGCTTTATCTTTGCCGGCCACGAGATAATCATGGGGATGCGCATGGCTTCTTCGTAGAAGATATCTTTTCCGGCATTGTTGTGAGCTCCCATGCAGATGCCATGATCGGAAGTAAATACAATGATGGTATTCTCAAACAGTCCGTTGCTTTTGAGAGTTTCGATGATACGTCCTACCTGCTCGTCTACCCCTGTGATACAGGCGTAATAATTGCGTATGTTATTTCTGAAATAGTTTCCCATTTCGGTTCCTTTGGCGGGTATGTCCGGGCGGTGGGCACAGAGGGCTTCCACATCTATATCCTTATATAGGGCTTTGTATTTGTCGGGAACCAGTTCGTAACCGGTATGCGGAGGATTCATCGATACGACCAGTGCGAAAGGCTGTTTATTTCCTTTTTGTACCTGAATGTATTCGATGGCTTTGTCCGCTTCGTATGCAGGGCCCCATTGGTTGACGTAGTAGAAACTGTCACGTGGAGCAGTCGTGTCCCAGTACATCGGTTTCAGATGATAATCGTATGTCCCGTAGGCTGTCCAGTATTCAAATCCGTGGCGGCGTTCGGGCGGACACCATTCGTTCCACGCTACTTTGCCACGATTGTTGTAAGTGTCTACATAAGGCTTGTAAGGAGAATCCAGATGCCATTTTCCTATGTATCCCGTACGGTAGTTCATGTCTTTTAGTACATCACTCCAACAGCGGGCCTCCTGTGGAAGCTCCACTCCGTAAGGCGCTGTTTGTGAATTGCAGTTGCCTGTTACTTTATTATGCAGGGGGTACATGCCCGTCATCAGCATGGCACGGGCGGGTGATGAAACAGGATAACTGCTGACTGCATTAGTGAATAAGACTCCTTCGGAAGCCAGATGATCCAGGCAAGGAGTCTTTACAGGTTCTTTGCCCAGACAACCTAGTGCGTCCCCCCGATACTGGTCTGCCATGATGAATACAAGATTCGGAGACGTCTGGGCGGTAAGCGGAAGAACTGGAACGACGAGTGTAGCTCCGATGAACCATTTATGATAATATGTAGTCTTTGGTATGCGTATTATCATAAAAATATCTCCTTTGTGTCTGACTGGTTAAGATAAACTAAGGTCATTGTATATTATTTAAAAGGTGTACATCAGGTTGTTATATGGCTGCAAATGTACGCAAACAATGTGGTTCCGAATATGCCTGTTTCTTTCATTCAACATACATGTTTAATTCATAAGTCCATTTCTTTATTTGTTTTTTTGTATGTTCTGACTTAATTTCGTTTATTTGCCCTAAATTGTCTAATAGAATGAAGCACTTAAATCTAATCCTGATTATCCTGATTCTGAGTTGTTGCCCGCTGCATCCTGTCTATGCTTTTTTAGATAAAGATATTCGGTTGCTGACAATGAGGGACGGATTGGCGGATAACACGATTCCTTGCATCTATAAGGATGAAGACGGATTTATGTGGTTTGGGACGGATAACGGATTAAGCCGTTATGACGGCAAAACAATTCAGAACTTCAAGCCTGCGAATACATATGTTTCGATTGCTGCCATTGTGCGATTGTCAGATGACTTTTTAGGAATTGTATCCGATGGATACCTCTATTATTTCAACCGGAAGCAGGAAACTTTTTTTCCGATACATACTGAATCAGATACTGCCATAGGTGTATTTAATGTCCTGCCCGCCGACGATTCTTCTTTTTGGGGAATATCGGGAAACAGACTGATACTCTGTCAATGGGAGATACGGCAAGGCAAGGAAGAAGAAAAAACGGCTGTTCGGGTACGCATACAAAAGACCTTTCAGTTATTGGAAGAAAAAGGAGAAGTCTTTTCTTCTCTGTGCTATCATGAAAAAGCCGGGAGCGGAATATGGCTCACAACTAACCGGGGTAATCTGATCTTGTTTCATCCGGATACTCCGGAGGCGTATCAGAAGATACCGCTGACAGACGGAAAACCATTACAAGTCACTTCCATCTTGAACAGAGACGGAGTTGTCTGGGTTTCTACCATCGGCAAAGGCATTGTCCGTTATCACACGAAGTCGGGGCATATGGACCGGATTTCGTACGGCGGGACAGGAAAAGAGAATCTCCTTTCTCATACAGATGTTTATCAGACTATATTTATCGGCAATAACCGCTATCTGGCAGTGACATGGGGTGGCTATACACTGTTGATGCCGGATGAAAAGCAGCCGGAAGAACTGACGTCGGAGATATATAACAATACACATACACAGATTTACCGAAACCTCGAAACACGTATGATTTCTGCCTGTTACGATCCTAATGGCCTTCTTTGGATTGGTACTAACGGTGGAGGAGTGATGTATTCTGATTTGAGGTCACAGTTTTATGACCGTTACTATCAGGACAGGCATAACGAAATATGTGATATCCTCATGGATGATAGTCATCGGTTATGGTTGGCGACCTATCACAAAGGAATCATGCGAAGTGACATACCGTACGCAAAAGGGAAAAAACTTAGTTTCTCTAAAGTCGATACAGGTAGCGGGAAATCGGAAGAAACGATGTTGTGTGCCTTGAAAGATGTAGACGGCAATCTGTGGTTTGGAAATATAAACGGTACGTTGACTGTTTATCATGTCCGGACCGGTCGTTTTGTGATCCATTCGCTGTTGGTAGACGGTGTTGCCAACAGGGCTTCGGTATGGGCTTTGTATATGGACGATAAGAACAGGCTCTATGTAGGTACGGAAGACGGGCTTTTATTGTATAACCGTCAGACAGGTATATGCGTTAAATTATCAGCAGCACACTATTTAAATGAGAAAAGACAACCTTTCATTCGTGCGATTGCTCAGACAAAAGATGGAACGATATGGCTGGGGACCAGTAATATGGGAGTTTGCAGAGTAGTTGAATCTGCTTCCGGAGGTATCTCCGTAGAAAATGGATATGAGCAGAAGATGAACATGGAATATCGTTCGGTACGTTCGTTGCTGGCATCTTCGGATGGGAATTTATATATAGGTTATACGGATGGCTTTGCCATCCTGTCTCCACGACAGAACACGATCAGTGCCCGTTATACCACGAATGACGGACTGTGCAGTAATTTTATCGGCTGCATAGCGGAAGACAGCGAAGGGCATATCTGGCTGGGAAGCAACTCCGGCATATCGCGGTATGGTCGTCGTCAGCATCTCTTTTACAATTACTACATAGCAGGTAGTAACCGTTCTGCCTTATTCAGTGACAAGACTTTGTTTTTCGGAAATAATCAGAGTCTGACTTATTTCAATCCGGAGGATATAAATGCCTATCCGACCAACGGACGGGTGTTAATAACCGGTTTGGAAGTGGATAACCATCCTGTCGGGACTGGAGAAAAGATTAATAATCAGATCATCCTCAATCAATTCATCCCTTTTACGGATCGCATTGTACTGGATAATGATAACAAAGATTTCTCCTTGACTTTCAACAACCTGTCCTACTCGGACGAACAACAAAAATATAATTACCGGCTTTTGCCTTATCAGGGGAATTGGCTGATTTCTGATGAGGGAGAGAAAGCCTCGTATACCAACCTCCCAGCCGGTGAGTATGTATTTGAAGTGAAGAATATACATCCGAACGGTCAGACAGGGGCGGTGACTTCTCTGAATATCGTAATTCTTCCTCATTGGAGTCAGACTTTTGCTTTCCGGCTTTTCGTTTCCCTGTTATTGCTGGGAGGAGTGGCTTATGGAGTACGGTTGATCAGACTACGGCAGAAACGGATGGAACACGAAATGCAGATGAAACATGAACTGTTGACGGTCAGTATGGAGCGTGAGAAAGAACGTCAGATACGTGTGGAACGCGAGAACTTCTTTACGGGCGTTGCCCACGAACTGCGTACTCCGCTGACTTTAATCCTTGCCCCGTTACAGGAATTGATGAAACAGTGCAATCCATTGGATGACTTTTATAAGAAATTGCAGGTCATGTATAAGAATGCGGCCTCACTGCACACCTTGGTCGATCAGTTGCTTTATGTACAAAAGATAGAGGCCGGGATGGTCAGACTCCAGTTATCCGAGACTGATCTGGTGCAGCTGGTCTGCAATGTGTCGGAACCGTTCCGGCAGATGGCTGAAATCAAAGGTTTGCAATTTGATATTGATTTGCCCGAAGGGAAGTTCCTGTATTGGGTAGATGAGGGAAAGATCGCTTCGGCCGTGCAAAACCTTCTTTCAAATGCATTTAAGTATACCCCATCGGGAGGTCGTGTCCTGCTTTCTGTCTCTCATCTGATGAAAAGTGGGCAGGGTTATTGCCGGATCACCGTTTCGGATACAGGTGCAGGGATTCCGGAATGGTTGCAGAAACATGCTTTTGAATCGTTCGTAACGGGAGATAATGTACCTGAGATGTCAACGAAGGCAGGAATAGGATTGCATATTGTGAAGAACACGATGGACTTGCATCATGGATTGGTAACGCTGAAGAGTGTGCCGGACGAAGGAAGTATCTTTGCCCTTTATATTCCCGAAGGCAAAGAGCATTTTGCAAAAGATTCTTATGAACTTATTGACAGCCATCAGGGAAAAACAAAGCAAAATGAAGAGCTGAAACCGGAACCGTTTCTTCCGATACCGGAAAACAAAATACAGGAAACAGCGACTAAAAAGAGTCTGCTGATCATCGAAGATAATGAAGATGTCCGCGAATATATCCGGAGCTTATTCATTTCCAGATATGCCGTCAGGGAAGCTTGCAATGGTGAGGAAGGGGTGCGGATAGCCAAAGAACAGTTGCCCGATCTTATTATCTCGGATGTAATGATGCCCGTAAAGGACGGCTTTACTTGTTGCAGGGAAATTCGTATGCAGCAGGAAACCGCGCATATTCCTATCTTGATACTGACTGCCAGAGCAGAAGATGCTGACATCCTGCAAGGCTGTAATAGCGGAGCGGATGATTATATGATGAAACCCTTTAATCCGGAGATATTAAAGACCAAAGTGGATAACCTGATTTTGCAGCGTGAGCGATTGAAGCGGATTTATACGAAAGCCCTGATGCTGAAACAGGAATCGGAAGAGGGGGAGAAAGAAGATGCCTTCTTGCAACAACTGATTCATATCATAGAAGCTAACCTTTCCAATGCGGACTTTAATGTAAAAATGTTGGCGGAGCAACTGAATATGAGTCAGCCTACCTTGTACCGGAAGGTGAAACAGCGCAGTGATTTGTCTGTAATAGATATGATTCGCAGTATACGTATAAGCAAGGCGGCGACATTGATTCTGGAGAATCGCTATTCTATTCAGGAAATTTCGGAAATGGTTGGTTATTCCGATACCCGTACTTTGCGCAAGCACTTCATGGAGCAGTTCGGCGTATCTCCTTCTAAATATATGGGTAGTACTGATTGATAACCTACAAGTCGATATTATATAGTTTCAACTTATTATATAATGTCTTTCGGTCGATATTCAGTAATTGTGCCGCTTTGCTCTTGTTATTTCCGGTTTGGCGCAATGCCTCCAGAATGTGTTCTTTCTCTGTTTCTTCGTTGCGTAGCGCCATGCTTGCGGAACAAACGGTACTTGTTTCCAGTAATTCGGTTCCTAACTCAAGAAGAGTGATGAAACTGCCTTGTGCCAGTAAAGTCGCTCTTTTTACGATATTCTTCATTTGGCGTAAGTTGCCCGGCCAGTGATAATTGAGTAAGGCTTGTGAGGCTTTCGAGTCAAAACCGATCAGATGCTTGTCCAGTTCCTTGTTTGCCTGATCGAGGAAGAAGTTGGCAAACAACAGGATATCCTCTTTCCGTTCTTTCAGGTCGGGCATCCGCAGGGTAAATTCATTGATACGATGGAAAAGGTCTTCACGGAAAGTCCCTTTCTCGATAGCTTGTTCCAGATTCTCGTTGGTGGCGGATACCAGACGAATATCAACCGAAACTTCTTGCGTGGAACCGACCGGACGAATCTTTCTCTCTTGCAAGGCACGAAGAAACTGTATCTGTACCTCGTAACTGAGATTACCTATTTCATCCAGGAAGATAGTGCCTCCATTGGCGGCAACGAACGCTCCGGTCTTGTCCGTCAGTGCTCCTGTAAAAGAGCCTTTCACATGGCCGAAAAACTCGGATGCAGCTAATTCTTTGGGGATCGAACCACAGTCTACCGCGATAAACGGCTTGTCATTCCGTTTGCTCAGTTGATGGATGCGGTGCGCCACATACTCTTTTCCCGTTCCGCTGGAACCGTTGATCAGTACGGACATATTGGTGGGAGCTACCAGACCTACATAATTATAGAGTTGCTTGGCGGCATCACTTTCTCCTTCCAGATAAGCATGATGGGTTTCGGTGGCGTTTCCGGACGAAACGGAAGAACCTTTCTTTGCAGAAATTTTGGCTGCGGTATGCGTAGTCGGCGCTTCTTTTGCTTGCAAAGCTTCCGACATCTTTTTAAGTAGTTCCTCCGGATTCACCGGTTTGGCAACATAGTCGCGTGCTCCCAGTTTCATCGCTTGTACTGCCGATTGGATATCGGCATAACCGGTCATGATGATCAAAGGAATATCGATTCCTTTTTCGTTCATCCATTTCAGAAGATCGATTCCGTCGTGATCCGGCAGGCGTAAATCGGACAGGATTAAGTCTGCCCCTTGTCCTTCAATGTGCTTCTGGGCACGGGCAATGTTACTGACTGACGACACCTCAAACCCTTTTTTACTTAGCCAGGTTTTCAGCATCATTCCGAAAGTGATATCGTCTTCTATTATCAATATGGATTTCATCATACTCTCTTTTGCCTCTTTTAATGCTACAAAGGTAAGAGGATTTGGGCGAAAGTAGTATATTTGCAAACTTAAATTAAATAAAAGTGTTATGAAAAAGATTGCATACTTACTATTAACCATATCGTTTTGCGGACTTACGGCCTGCAAAACCGGAACAAAAAAAGGAGGAAATATGGACAACGAAACGTTGGTAAAGATTGAAACAACCTTGGGAAACATCAAGGTTAAGTTGTATAATGAGACGCCGAAACATCGTGATAATTTCATTAAGCTGGCAGAAGACGGCGTTTATGAAGGAACGCTGTTCCACCGTGTTATCAAAGACTTTATGATTCAGGCAGGTGACCCGGATTCAAAGAATGCACCGAAAGGAAAGATGCTGGGTGCAGGAGATGTGGGTTACACCCTTCCGGCCGAATTTGTTTATCCGAAGTATTTTCACAAAAAAGGCGCTTTGTCTGCTGCCCGTCAGGGAGACAATGTAAATCCGAAGAAAGAATCATCCGGTTGCCAGTTCTACATTGTGACAGGCAAGGTGTACAACGACTCTACATTGCTGGGCATGGAAAGCCAGATGAATGAGAATAAGATCAATGTTATTTTCAATACGTTGGCTCAGAAGCACATGAAAGAAATCTATAAGATGCGGAAGGAAAACGATGAAAACGGTTTGTATGAATTGCAGGAGAAGCTTTTTGCAGAGGCGGAAGCGGAAGCTGCCAAGCAACCAGAATTTCACTTTACGCCGGAACAGATTGAAGCTTATACGACTGTAGGAGGTACTCCTCATCTGGACGGTGAGTATACGGTTTTCGGTGAAGTAATCGAAGGCATGGACATCGTGGATAAGATTCAGCAGGTGAAAACCGACCGTAGCGACCGCCCCGAAGAGGACGTGAAGATTGTAAAAGTAGAAGTACTGGATTAAGTAGAATGAAGATTAACAGGCATATTTTGGACAATGGGTTACGTCTGGTACATTCGCAGGACGAAAGTACACAGATGGTAGCTCTTAATGTATTATATAATGTGGGAGCCCGCGACGAACATCCCGAGCATACAGGCTTTGCTCATTTGTTCGAACACCTGATGTTCGGAGGTTCGGTGAACATTCCCGATTATGATATGCCGCTGCAACTGGCAGGCGGTGAGAATAATGCCTGGACCAATAATGACATAACCAATTACTACCTCACTGTACCCCGGCAGAATGTAGAGACCGGCTTTTGGCTGGAATCCGACCGTATGCTGAGCCTTGATTTCAGTGAACGGAGTCTGGAAGTACAGCGTGGAGTAGTAATGGAAGAATTCAAGCAGCGTTGCCTGAACCAGCCTTACGGAGACGTCGGTCATCTTTTGCGTCCTCTGGCATATCGGGCGCATACTTATCAGTGGCCTACCATCGGAAAAGATTTGTCGCACATAGCCAATGCGACGCTGGAAGAGGTGAAAGCATTCTTCTTCCGTTTTTATGCGCCGAACAATGCAGTGCTGGCCGTAACGGGAAATATCTCTTTTGAGGAAGCAGTTGCATTGACGGAAAAATGGTTCGGTCCCATCCCTCGCAGGGAGGTTCCTCAACGGAATCTGCCGCAGGAACCGGAGCAGACAGAAGAACGACGGTTGACAGTAGAGCGTAACGTACCCCTTGATTCACTATTCATGGCGTATCATATGTGCAGTCATGATCATCCGGATTATTACGCTTTTGATATATTGTCGGATTTGTTGAGCAACGGACGTTCCAGTCGTCTGAATCAACGCCTGGTACAGCAAAAACAACTGTTTTCGAGTATCGACGCTTATATTTCCGGTAGTGTGGATGCCGGATTGTTCCATATCTCGGGCAAACCCGCGGCAGGTGTTTCGCTGGAACAGGCGGAAGCGGCCGTACGTGAAGAACTGGAACGTTTGCAGCAAGAACCTGTTGACGAACAGGAACTGGAAAAAGTGAAGAATAAATTCGAATCGACGCAGATATTCGGCAATATCAATTATTTGAATGTCGCTACCAATCTTGCTTGGTTTGAACTGTTGGGCAGGGCGGAAGATATGGAAAAGGAGGTAGAGCGTTATCGCGCTGTTACTGCCGGACAATTGCAAAAGGTAGCTCAGTCTGCTTTCAGGAAGGAGAATGGAGTGATACTTTATTATAAGAAACAAATATCCTGACTTCTCCTTACCGGAGGGATATTTATTGGAGGCAACGGCAGGATGCGGAGTTGCCGGAATATGCGATTAACTACGGAAAAATAAATGAGAAATATCTATAGTATATATAAGGAGCATTACAAAGCACTGATTTCTCTCGGATTGCCCATTGTAATCGGGCAAATAGGAGTTATTGTGCTGGGGTTTGCCGATACGTTGATGATCGGTCATCATAGTACGATAGAACTGGGTGCTGCTTCCTTCGTCAATAATGTATTCAATCTGGTGATTATTTTCAGTACAGGCTTCTCGTACGGGCTGACTCCTATCGTGGGAGGTTTGTATGGAACTCATCAGTATGCTTCGGCGGGGCAGGCGTTGCGTAACAGCCTGCTGGCAAATTTGTTGGTGGCATTCTTGCTTACCATCGGTATGACTGTCCTTTATTTTAATGTGGGAAATCTAGGACAGCCGGAAGAACTTATTCCCCTGATAAAACCTTATTATCTGGTTCTGCTGGCTTCGCTCGTCTTTGTGATGCTGTTCAATGGCTTCAAGCAGTTTACGGATGGAATTACGGATACTAAGACCGCTATGTGGATATTGCTCGGCGGAAATGTGCTGAATATTATCGGCAATTATATCCTGATATACGGAAAGCTGGGCTTGCCGGAAATGGGCTTGCTGGGAGCAGGTATCAGTACGCTGTTCTCGCGTATCATGATGGTAGTCGTATTTATCATAGTCTTTATGCGGAGTCCGCGTTTTCTTCGTTTTAAGCTCGGCTTCTATCGTCTGGGATGGTCGAAGGCTATATTCGGACGATTGAATTCGCTGGGTTGGCCGATTGCTTTTCAGATGGGAATGGAGACAGCTTCGTTCAGTCTGAGTGCGGTGATGATTGGCTGGCTGGGTACCATTGCGCTGGCTTCTCATCAGGTCATGCTGGCTATTTCTCAGTTTACGTTTATGATGTATTACGGGATGGGAGCAGCTGTGGCTGTCCGTGTGAGTAACTTTAACGGGCAGGGCGATATACTCAATGTACGTCGTTCGGCTTATGCCGGTTTTCATTTGATGATGGCGTTGGGTGTTGTGCTTTCTTCCATCGTATTCCTCTGCCGCAATTATCTGGGAGGTTGGTTTACCGATAGTACCGAAGTGGCGGCTATGGTAACTTCGCTTATCCTTCCGTTCCTTGTATATCAGTTTGGAGATGGATTGCAGATAACCTTTGCCAATGCCTTGCGTGGAATCTCAGATGTAAAACTGATGATGCTGATTGCCTTCATTGCTTATTTCCTTATTTCGCTTCCGGTCGGCTATTTTTGCGGATTCGTGTTGGAGTGGGGGATCATAGGTGTCTGGATGGCATTTCCTTTTGGGTTGACCAGTGCCGGTCTGATGTTATGGTGGCGTTTCCATCACAAGACGAAACTACCGCCTTCCATTCAAAATTCATAATTTAAAATCTTAATTGCCTATGGCTTCCTTTCGCTCCACCAAACTGAAAATAACCATCGGCTATATATTGCTGCTGGCGATTCTTCTTTTTTCTCTGGTGTTTGTGCATCAGGAGATGGAGACGCTGTCGGCTGCGGACGATCAGCAGAATCTGCGGACAGACAGTCTGCTGAGTCTTCTCCATGAGAAAGATCAGAATACCCTTCAGATGCTGCGGGTGCTGAGCGAGGCGAATGATAGCTTGCTTTCCGCCTCGGAGATTGAAGAAATCATATCAGAACAGCAGGACTCGGTGATTACTCAGCAACGGGTACAACACCGGGTTATTACCAAACGCGATTCTCTGATCACTACCCCGAAGAAGAAAGGCTTCTTCAAACGATTGGGGGAAGTGTTCGCGCCTTCTAAGAAAGATACTGCCGTGCTGGTCAATACTTCTCTGGAAATTGCCACCGATACGATATTGGAACCTGTCAAGTCGGCGGACTCCCTTCAGCATAAGATTCGCATGGCTACCGAAGAGAAACGGTTGCAGCGGAGGCGAACGATCCGGCGTACCAGTACGAGGTATCAGCGGATGAATACACAGCTGACCGCAAGAATGGATAGTCTGATAAAAGGATACGAGGAGGAAATGTCTGCGCGTGCCCGTCAGGATGCGGAACTTCAGCAAGAGGTGCGGATGCGTTCGGCTAATATCATTGCCGGAATTGCCATTGGTGCCGTATTCTTATCCGCCTTTTTCCTGATCTTAATTATGCGGGATATTACTCGTAGCAACCGTTATCGGCGTCAGCTCGAAGAAGCGAATAAGCGGGCGGAAGACTTGCTTGTTGCCCGTGAGAAACTGATGCTTGCCATTACCCATGACTTTAAGGCGCCATTAGGCTCGATAATGGGATATACGGAACTCTTGTCCCGCCTGACCGAAGATGAACGGCAGCGATTCTATCTGGACAACATGAAAAGTTCTTCAGAGCATTTACTGAAGTTAGTAAGCGATTTGCTTGATTTCCACCGTCTTGACCTCAATAAAGCGGAAGTGAACCGGATTGTTTTTAATCCTGCTCAGCTGTTTGAAGAAATCCGTGTTTGCTTTGAACCTCTGACGGCGGCTAAAGGCTTGGTCTTGCAATGTCATATCGCTCCGGAATTGTCGGAGAAATATATCAGTGATCCTTTACGTATTCAGCAGATAGTGAATAATCTCTTGTCCAATGCGGTGAAATTCACTCAGCAGGGCAAGATCACATTAACTGTTGGTTATAACGCTTCGAAGCTGACAATAGCGGTTGAGGATACCGGCAAAGGGATGGCATCGGAAGACCGGGAACGCATCTTCCAGGAATTTACCCGCCTACCCGGTGCGCAGGGAGAAGAAGGATTCGGACTGGGATTGTCCATTGTGCATAAGCTGGTTCTTCTGCTTGAAGGTACGATCGATGTACAAAGCACGTTAGGAAAAGGAAGTTGCTTTACTGTCGTGTTGCCACTCTTTCCGGTGGGCAAGTCAATAGTGGAAAATAAACCTTTCGGGAGCAGAATTAAGAAACCATCGAAAGATACGGATGTTTTTCCGGAAGAGACAGATGCTGTACCGGTCATGAAGGTGATCCGTGTGCTTCTGATTGATGATGATAAGATTCAGCTGAACCTGACTGCTGCCATGCTGAAACAGCACAACATCGATGCTGTTTGCTGCGAGCAGTTGGAAGAGCTGATAGAGCAACTGCGCTCCTCGACGTTTGATGTGCTGCTGACCGATATACAGATGCCTGCTATCAACGGTTTTGATCTGGTCAAATTATTGCGTGCCTCTAACATTCCGCAAGCCCGCAATATTCCTGTTATTGCTGTCACGGCACGCAGCGAAATGGATGAGAAGGCTTTGCATGAACACGGCTTTGCCGGATGCCTGCACAAACCTTTTACGGTGAAAGAATTGCTGGTAACTCTGAATGAAGGACAAATGTCAGCTGATGAGGCGCATATAACACATGATATGCAATTGATTACAGATGCGCTGCCTGAAGATACTTTATTCAACTTTTCTGCACTGACTGCCTTCTCGGAAGATGATCCGGAAGCGGCGTGTTCTATTATCCGGACTTTTATCGAAGAGACCGGCAAGAATGCCGACCGGATGCAACAGGCATTAACTGATAGGGAGGTGGATGGAATTGCCGCTATGGCTCATAAGCTACTTCCACTTTTTACTTTGATTGGTGCTTCTGAGTCTGTTGCTTCATTAAGATGGCTGGAGTCTTGCCGGGGGGAAGAGTTCTCCGAAGAAATAGAAAAGACTACGCTGGAAGCTTTGGAGGCGGTGCGTAAAGTTGTTCGTGCTGCTGAGGAGTATAGTCTCGGTTTACATTAAATCTCTCCCGGCAGCTCTTTTGGAACAGCCTATATAGTGCCATGCTTGTGCCACCCTGTTGGCACAGTTGTGCCAAAGGCATGTCACAGTCGTGCCACTGCGGTGGCACAAGCGTGCCAACGTAGTGGCACGGGCATAAGCTCGTAGCATAGTGAGAAGGTGCTGCCTTGACAAATATCTCACCTTCCGAATGAACGGAATGAACGGGATGAAATTGCGCTAAATGCAACCATAACCTCCGGCTTTTTCACATTTTAGCTTTTGGACAAACCTTTTTTCAAAGTAATTTGTTTACTTTGTATCACTTTTACACTGACACATCCTGCATGAAACGAAAATGGATAAGACGGGTGGGCTGGATATTGCTTACTCCTATAATACTTTTTGTAATACTGATGGTATTACTTTATATACCTCCTGTTCAGAATCTTTTGCGACGGGAGGTTACTGCGTATGCTTCTAAAGCAACCGGAATGCAGATTCAGGTGGAACGGATAGACCTTCGTTTTCCGCTTAATCTGCTGGTACGAGGGGTGGAAGTCATACAGCAGCCGGATACCTTATTGTCTTTGGAAAGCCTGAATGTCCGCGTACAGGCATGGCCGTTGCTCAAAGGAAAAGTAGAAGTTGACGAGGTTACCTTAAGTCAGGTGGCGGTCAATTCTGCCAATCTGATAGAGGGGATGCAGATAAAAGGCGTTTTGGGGCGCTTCTTTCTGCAAAGTCATGGAGTCGATTTATCGAACGAAACGGCAGTTGTCAATCGGACAGAGTTATCCGATACTCATATACAACTTCTGATGACTGATACCACGACCACTCCCAAAGATACGACGGCATCTGCTCCTGTGAACTGGAAGGTGAACCTTCATCAACTGAAGTTGAAGAATGTATCATTCGGTATGAAACTGCCTGCCGACTCCATGAAGATGGCGGCATACATAGGCGAAGCGACCATTGATGACGCCAAAGCGGATTTAAAGAACCAGTTTTATGGATTGAAGCAATTCCTTTTGTCGGGTGCCTCTGCCAGTTATGACACCGGAGAGGCCCAACCGTCGGAAGGTTTTGACGCCTCTCATATGGCAGTCCGGAATATCCGCATCGGATTGGACTCTCTGCTCTACGAAGGCAGAAATATGAACGCTGTGATTCGTGAAATAACGATGGAAGAGCGTTCGGGACTGAGTATTACTTCACTGACAGGGCGGCTCTTTTCGAATGATTCTATCATCCGCATTCCTGAACTGAAACTGCAAACCCCACATTCAGAAATAGACCTGTCCGCCCAGACTTATTGGGAACTCGTAAATATCCCGACGACAGGACGTTTATCCGCCAGCTTTAACGCACATATAGGCAAAGAGGACGTGATGCTTTTTGCCGGCGGACTGCCTCAAACGTTTAAAGAAGCATATCCGTTCCGTCCGTTAGTGATTCGTGCCGGTACGGATGGAAATCTGAAAGAGATGCAGATTTCGCGCTTCACGGTAGACTTGCCGGGAGCTTTCTCGCTAAAGGGGGGAGGGATCCTTGAAAACCTGACGGACAGTCTGACTCGTTCGGGAACTATTGGGCTGGATATGGTTACCCGGAATCTGAACTTCCTGACAGGATTGACTGGAGTCACACCCGATGGCTCTTTAGTAATTCCCGACAGTATGAGTCTCAAGATGAAGATGGAGATGAACGGCCCGCAGTATAAAGCAAAACTCGATCTGAAAGAAGGCAAGGGCAGCATGAATGTAAATGCCGCATTAAACAGTTTGACAGAAGTTTATACGGCCGATCTGAAAATAAACGATCTGCAACTGCATCATTTTCTCCCGAAAGACTCGATTTATGAACTATCTCTTTCGGCAGATGCCAAGGGCAGGGGACTGGATGTCATGTCCTTCCATTCTTTAGCCAATCTGAATCTTTCTTTGGACCAGCTTCATTACGCCCGCTATCATCTTTCGAATGTTCATTTGACGGGAAATCTTAAAGGAGCTTTGGCAACGGCTCAGCTTACGAGTGACAATGAACTTTTGAAAATGACGGCGGATGCAGAATATAATTTAGCTCATAGCTATCCGGACGGTAAAGTGACAGTTGACGTTACTCAGCTTGATTTGTACGAACTGGGACTTATGCCCAAGCCGATGAAACATCCGTTGGCATTCAATTTAAGCGGAGAGGCACGGCAGAACCGTGTTTTCACTCATTTCACCGCCGGTGATATGAAACTGAATCTGAGTGCCCGTGCCGGTGTATATCCTCTGATTCGTCAGTCTACCCATTTTGTAGATGTGTTGATGAAGCAGGTGGATGAAAAACTCTTGGATCATGCTGCTTTGCGTGAAGCATTACCGTCGGCTATTTTCTCTTTTTCGGCAGGAAAGGAGAATCCGTTGGCATACTATATGGCAATGAAGAATATATCGTTCCATGATGCTTCCATGAAATTCGGCACTGCTCCCGATTGGGGAATCAACGGCAAAGCAGCCATCCATGCTTTGAAAGTGGATACCTTGCAACTGGATACGGTCTTTTTCACCGTCAAACAGGATACTACCCGTATGAATCTCCGTGCCGGAGTAATCAACGGACCGAAGAATCCCCAGTTTTCCTTCTCCACTATTCTGACAGGCGAGATTCGCGACCGCGATGCCGAGCTGCTGGCAGAATATAAGAACGAAAAGGGGAAAACCGGTGTGTTGCTTGGAGTCAATGCCCGTCCGCTGGTTGGAGGACGTGGAAAAGGGGATGGACTGGCTTTTACACTGATTCCGGAAGAACCGATTATTGCGTTCCGTAAATTCCACTTCAACGAAGATCATAACTGGATTTATCTGCATAAGAATATGCGCGTGTATGCCAATGTGGATATGTGGGATGATGAAGGTATGGGCTTCCGTGTGCATTCGGTACAGGGAGATACGGTTTCTTTGCAGAATATCGATGTCGAAATCCGGAGAATCCGCTTGGATGAAATAACGAGCGTACTGCCTTACTTCCCCGAAATCACCGGATTGTTCTCGGCAGAAGCACACTATATACAGACCGAAAAGGACCTTCAGCTCTCTGCGGAAGCATCCATTGATGAACTGACTTATGAACGCCAGCGCATTGGTGATATTACTTTGGGGGCTACATGGCTGCCGGGCGAACAGGGAAAACAATACCTCAACGCTTATCTGAATCATGATAAGGTAGAAGTGCTGATAGCAGATGGCAAGCTGCTCCCTACCTCGACGGGAAAGGATAGCCTGGAAGTAAATACGACGTTGGAACACTTCCCGCTTCGTATTGCCAACGCCTTTATTCCCGACGAGCTGGTTACGCTTGCCGGTGATATGGACGGTGACCTGAATATAACAGGCAGTACCGAGCAGCCATTGATAAACGGTGAACTGATACTGGACAGCGTATCTGTCCTGTCACGCCAGTATGGTGCTAACTTCCTGTTTGATAACCGCCCTGTGCAGTTGAAGAACAATCGTCTGATATTTGATAAGTTCGCCATTTACACCACGGGAAAGAATCCGTTTACGATCGACGGTTATGTCGATTTCCGTGATATGTCCCGACCGATGGCGAGTCTGAATCTGCTGGCGGAAAACTATACCTTGTTGAATGCGAAGCGTACTCGCGAAAGCCTTGTCTACGGAAAAGTCTTTGCGGACTTGCGGGCAACCATAAAAGGCCCGTTGGACGGGTTGAATATGCGTGGAAACCTGAATCTGCTGGGCAATACGGATGTCTCGTATGTACTGACCGATTCACCGCTGACCGTGCAGGATCGTCTGGGAAGTCTGGTGACATTTACTTCATTCAGTGATACCACCACAGTTGTCCGTCAGGAAGTGCCTACCGTATCTTTAGGTGGATTGGATATGCTGATGATGGTTCATATCGACCCTTCAGTCAGGGTGAAAGTGGACTTGGACGCCAGTGACAATCGTATCGAACTGGAAGGAGGTGGCGATCTTTCGATGAAATACACTCCGCAGGGAGACCTGACATTGACCGGACGTTACACACTGAGCGGTGGACTGATGAAGTATTCTCTGCCTATCATTGCAGTCAAGGAATTTGCCATCGATAACGGCAGCTATGTAGATTGGACCGGAAACCCGATGGACCCCATGCTGAACTTCAAGGCAACCGACCGTATCCGTGCTTCCGTATCCGAAGGAGAGAACGGAGGAACGAGAATGGTTAACTTTGACGTTTCCATTGTCGTAAAGAACCGGTTGGACAACCTGTCTTTTGCTTTCGACGTAGCGGCCCCGGAAGATGCGACCATACAGAATGAACTGACAGCAATGGGAGCGGAAGAACGTGGAAAACAGGCACTTTATATCATGTTGATGAAAACCTATCTCGGCACCGGACCGATCGGCGGTGGAGGCGGCGGACTTGGCAAGCTGAATATGGGTTCTGCCCTGAACTCCGTACTGAGCAGTCAGATAAATTCACTGATGGGTAACCTGAAGAATGCCAGCGTCTCTGTGGGTGTCGAAGATCATGACGCCTCGGATACCGGCGGCAAGCGTACGGATTACAGTTTCCGTTATTCGCAGCGCCTCTTCAATAACCGCTTCCAGATTGTAATCGGCGGTAAGGTATCGACGGGCGAAAATGCGACGAATGATGCCGAATCCTTCATTGACAACATCTCTTTGGAATATCGTCTGGACCGTACGGGAACCCGTTATGTCCGTTTGTTCTACGATAAGAACTATGAGAGTGTACTCGAAGGGGAGATTACGGAAACCGGAGTCGGTCTGGTACTTCGCAAGAAACTGGATAAGCTCAGTGAACTGTTCATCTTTAAGAAAAAGAAGTAAGAATGAAAGATATACGTATTAACATATTAGCAGGCTGTCTTATAGGTATAGTGTTGTTTTCGGCGTGTTCGGTGACGAAACATCTGCCCGAAGATGAAATACTCTATACCGGAGGAAAAACGGTGATTGTCAATAAATCATCGACACGGGTTGGTGAAACTGCCTTGACGGAAATCAATGCGGCGCTTGCCAAAACTCCCAGTACTACTCTGTTGGGAGGTTTTCTGCCTATTCCTTTTAAAATGTGGATGTATAACGACTTCGTGAAATACAAGAAAGGATTCGGTAAGTGGATGTTTAACCGCTTTGCCGCCAATCCGCCCGTATTTATTTCTACTGTCAATCCCGAAGTACGTGTCAAGGTAGCCACTAACCTGCTCCGTGATTACGGATATTTCAATGGAAAGGTGACTTACGAGACTTTGGTCGATAAGAAAGATAGTCTGAAAGCAAGTCTGCTATATACGGTAGATATGAAGAACCCTTATTTCATTGATACAGTGTATTATCAGCGTTTCACTCCCCAGACTCTGAAGATCATGGAACGCGGACGTCGTATGTCTTACATCACCCCCGGCGAACAGTTTAATGTGGTGGATTTGGATGAAGAACGTTCCCGTATCAGTACCCTTTTGCGTAATCGGGGATATTTCTACTTCCGTCCGGACTATATGACCTATCAGGCAGATACAACCTTGGTTCCCGGCGGACATATCAGTCTTCGTCTGATTCCTCTTCCGGGATTACCGGCTGCCGCTCAACGTTCTTACTATGTAGGAGATGCTTCGGTCTATCTCTTCGGAAAGAATGGCGAGGCACCTAATGACAGTATCTTGTACAAGAATCTGAATATTCACTATTATGATAAACTGCAGGTCCGTCCGAATATGCTCTATCGATGGATGAACTATCAGCAGTTTGTACGGAGCAAACAGATGAGGGCTTCCAACCGTACCCGTCTTTATAGCCAGTACCGGCAGGAGCAGGTGCAGGAGAAATTGAGTCAGCTCGGTATATTCAGCTATATGGATATGCAATATGCTCCCCGAGATACGACAGCGGCTTGTGATACACTGGATGTCACTATGCAGGCTACATTTGCCAAACCGTTGGATGCAGAACTGGAACTGAATGTAGTAACGAAGAGTAATGACCAGACCGGTCCCGGTGCATCTTTCGGTGTCACTCGTAACAATGTATTCGGAGGTGGTGAAAGCTGGAACGTAAAACTGAAAGGCTCTTATGAGTGGCAGACCGGAGGTGGTGAGAAGAGCTCACTGATGAACAGTTGGGAAATGGGGCTTTCTACCTCTCTGACTTTTCCGAGAGTCGTGTTCCCGCATCTGGGTAAACGGGAGTTTGACTTCCCGGCCACGACGACCTTTCGTCTGTATATCAACCAGCTGAACCGGGCAAAGTATTATAAACTGCTGTCCTTTGGCGGCAATGCTACATACGATTTCCAGCCCTCCCGTACCAGCCGGCATAGTATTACTCCTTTTAAACTGACATTTAATGTCTTGCAGCATCAGTCTGAGGATTTTAAAGAGATAGCTGAAGCTAATCCTGCATTGTATGTCAGTCTTAGGAACCAGTTTATTCCGGCGATGGAATATACGTATACGTATGACAATGCTTCGGGCCGTCGGATAAAGAACCCTATCTGGTGGCAGTCTACCGTCACTTCGGCGGGTAATATCACTTCCCTTATTTACCGTGCTTTTGGCAAGCCGTTCAATGAAGAGGATAAGAGTTTGCTGGGGGCCCCGTTTGCACAGTTTGTGAAGTTGAATACGGAGTTGCGTCATTTGTGGAACATAGATAAGAATAATGCGATAGCCAGCCGCATGGCAGTAGGTGCACTGTTTACTTATGGCAATGCTACGATAGCTCCCTATAGTGAACAATTTTATGTAGGTGGTGCCAATAGTATCCGTGCTTTTACAGTGCGCAGTGTCGGTCCGGGCGGTTATCATCCGGAAGAGGGAAAATATTCCTACCTGGATCAGACAGGAACCTTCCGCTTTGAGGCGAATGTGGAATATCGTTTCCGTATTTTCAAGAGCTTTTGGGGAGCTACCTTTCTGGATGCAGGAAATGTGTGGTTGTTGCGCAAAGACAGAAAGCTTTTGGCTGATGGAAAAGAAGCACGTCCCAATTCACAACTGCGTCTGAAGACTTTCCCTAAACAAATAGCTTTGGGAACGGGTGTCGGTATCCGTTATGACATGGATATTCTCGTATTCCGTCTCGACTTCGGTATTCCTCTGCATTTGCCTTATGATACGGACCGTAGCGGCTATTATAATGTAACCGGAGCTTTCTTCAAGAATCTGGGAATACATTTTGCTATCGGTTACCCGTTCTAATGAATGATTTTTGTACGATTTTAGTGAATAATGATTGATATTTGTCCTGTTGGATTCAACTATTTTTGTAAATTTGCAACGAAATCTGATGCCATTGACATCACTAACCTTTTAATATTACACAATTTATGAAACCAACTTTATTCTTATTGGCTGCTGGTATGGGTAGCCGTTATGGAGGCTTGAAGCAATTGGACGGACTGGGTCCTAACGGCGAAACTATTATGGATTACTCTATCTATGATGCTATCAACGCAGGATTTGGTAAGCTTGTATTTGTAATCCGCAAAGATTTTGAACAGGATTTCCGCGAAAAGATTATTTCTAAATACGAAGGCCACATTCCTTGCGAACTGGTATTCCAGTCTATTGATGATCTTCCGGAAGGATTCACTTGTCCGGCAGACCGTACAAAACCATGGGGTACAAATCATGCGGTAATGATGGGAGCTGATGTGATTAGTGAACCGTTTGCGGTAATCAACTGCGATGACTTCTATGGTCGTGACTCGTTCCAGGTAATGGGCAAATTCCTGTCTGCTCTTCCCGAAAATTCCAAGAATGTTTATTCAATGGTAGGTTTCCGTGTGGGAAATACGTTGAGCGAGAGCGGTACGGTATCTCGTGGTATCTGCAGTACAGATGCTAACAACTTGCTGACTTCCGTAGTGGAACGTACGAAGATTCAACGTCTGGACGGCGAAGTAAAATACATCGATGATAACGGTGAATGGACAGCTACTCCTGATACGACTCCGGTAAGTATGAACTTCTGGGGCTTTACTCCCGACTACTTTGCTTACAGTGAAGAGTTCTTCAAGACTTTCCTGAGCGATCCGAAGAACATGGAGAACCTGAAGAGCGAATTCTTTATCCCGCTGATGGTGGATAAATTGATTAACGACGGAACTGCAACTGTAGAAGTTCTGGATACTACCAGCAAATGGTTTGGTGTAACTTATCCGGAAGACCGTCAGAGCGTAGTGGATAAGATTCAGGCATTGGTAGATGCCGGTGAATACCCTGCTAAATTGTTCTAAAGAAAAGCTTTTGATAAAGACTAGGAAGCAGTCATTCATGAGAATGACTGCTTTTTTTGTCTTTCATAACGGATAATACTGCCCTTTATCCAATAATTATTCATTATCTTTGCAATCCAAAATCTTATAAATCAGAGACAGACGTGATTTCAGTAGAAGGATTATCAGTAGAATTTAATGCGACACCGCTCTTTGCGGATGTCAGCTATGTTATCAATAAAAAAGACCGCATCGCTTTGGTCGGCAAGAATGGTGCGGGCAAATCGACTATGTTGAAAATATTGGCAGGTCTGCAAAACCCGACCCGTGGAGTGGTAGCCGTCCCTAAAGATGTAACAATCGGCTATCTGCCGCAAGTCATGATCCTTTCGGATGTCCGCACGGTGATGGAGGAAGCAGAACTCGCTTTCGAGCATATTTTCGAACTTCAGGCAAACCTTGAACGGATGAATCAGCAGCTTGCCGACCGCACCGACTATGAATCCGAAGAATACCACCAGTTAATAGACCGCTTCACACACGAAAACGACCGCTTCCTGATGATGGGAGGAACCAATTTTCAGGCGGAAATAGAACGTACCCTGTTGGGATTGGGCTTTAGCAGGGAAGACTTTAACCGTTCGACTTCCGAATTCTCCGGCGGCTGGCGTATGCGTATCGAACTAGCGAAGCTCTTGCTCCGTCGTCCGGATGTGCTGCTCCTTGATGAGCCGACTAACCATCTGGATATCGAGAGTATACAATGGCTGGAGAACTTTCTGTCTACCCGTGCCAATGCTGTTGTGCTGGTCAGCCACGACCGTGCTTTCCTTAATAATGTAACTACCCGTACGATCGAGATTACCTGCGGTCAGATTTATGACTATAAAGTGAAGTACGATGAGTTTGTCGTATTACGTAAAGAACGTCGTGAGCAGCAGCTCCGTGCCTATGAGAATCAGCAGAAGCAGATACAGGATACGGAAGACTTTATCGAACGTTTCCGCTATAAGGCAACCAAAGCCGTACAGGTGCAGAGTCGTATCAAACAACTGGAAAAGATAGACCGTATCGAGGTCGATGAGGAAGACAACTCTTCCCTCCGTCTGAAATTTCCTCCTGCCAGCCGCAGCGGGAATTATCCGGTTATCTGTGAAGACGTACGCAGGGCATACGGACAGCACGTTGTTTTCCATGATGTGAATCTGACGATCAACAGAGGAGAAAAAGTCGCATTTGTCGGAAAGAACGGAGAAGGTAAATCTACGTTAGTGAAATGTATCATGGGCGAGATTGATTTTGATGGTAAACTGACGATCGGGCATAACGTGCAGATCGGTTACTTTGCACAGAATCAGGCGCAGATGCTGGATGAAAACATGACGGTATTTGATACGATCGACCGTGTGGCGACAGGAGATATCCGGTTGAAGATACGTGACATTTTGGGTGCATTCATGTTTGGCGGAGAGGCTTCGGATAAAAAAGTGAAAGTACTTTCCGGTGGAGAGCGTACTCGTCTGGCTATGATTAAGTTGCTGCTGGAACCGGTGAACTTCCTGATTTTGGACGAACCTACCAATCATCTGGATATGCGTTCCAAAGATGTACTGAAAGAAGCTATCCGCGAATTTGACGGAACAGTGATACTTGTCAGCCACGACCGTGATTTTTTGGACGGACTTGCGACTAAAGTATATGAGTTCGGTGGTGGAACAGTGAAAGAACATCTTGGCGGTATTTACGATTTCCTGCAAAAGAAGAAGATCGACAGCCTGAATGAACTTCAGAAAGGAGTTTCTCTCTCTACTTCTCCTACCACATCTGCCAAAGGAAACGAAGCGGATACAGAGCAACCTTCGGAGAACAGACTCTCGTATGAAGCGCAGAAGGAACTCAATAAGAAGATAAAGAAGTTGGAACGCCAGGTGGCGGACTGTGAGGCTTCGATTGAAGAAACGGAATCGGCAATCGCCATTCTGGAAGCAAAGATGGCAACCCCGGAAGGAGCATCGGATATGCAACTGTATGAACGGCATCAGAAGCTGAAACAGCAATTGGATACCACCGTTGAAGAGTGGGAACGGGTTTCGATGGAACTGGAAGAAGTGAAAAACTAATTTATTATATAATATGAAAGTAACCAAGTATTTACCAATTCTTGCCGTATGCCTTATGACAACAGGATGTAATAGCAAGAAAGAGGCCGTACTAACGTCCGGTATCGACCTTGCTAATCTGGATACCACGGCAATGCCGGGTACAAGTTTTTATCAGTATGCCTGCGGTGGATGGATTGAAAGTCATCCGCTGACAGACGAGTATTCACGCTTCGGCTCTTTCGATATGCTTCACGAGAAAAGCCGCGAACAGTTGAAAGAACTGATTGCCGAACTGGCTGCAAAGAAAGACAACGCTCCGGGCAGTGCTGCCCAGAAAGTGGGTGATCTTTATAACATCGCTATGGATAGCGTGAAGCTGAACAAAGAAGGAGCAGCTCCGATCAAAGAAGAAATGGCGGCTATCGATGCGCTCAAAGATAAAGAAGAGATTTACACCTACATTGCCGAAAGTCAGAAGAAAGGAATACGTCCTTACTTTACTATGTTTGTTAGTGCGGATGATATGAACAGCTCTATGAACATGGTTCAGACCTATCAGGGCGGTCTCGGAATGGGACAGCGTGACTACTATCTGGAGAATGACGAGCAGACAAAGAGTATCCGCGATAAATATAAGGAACACCTCGTTAAAATGTTCCAGTTGGCTGGCTATGACGAAGCTACCGCACAGAAAGCAATGGTGGCTGTGATGAACATCGAAACACGTCTTGCCAAGGCTGCCCGTTCACAAGTAGAATTGCGTGATCCTCATGCCAACTATAATAAGATGGACATGGAAACGCTGAAAAAGAACTTCCCTACTTTTAACTGGGATGCTTACTTCACTACTTCGGGACTGAATGACTTGAAAGAAGTGAATGTCGGTCAGCCTGCAGCCATGAAGGAAGTTGCCGATGTTATTAATACAGTGCCTCTTGAAGATCAGAAGTTCTATCTTCAATGGAATCTGATCGATGCCGCAGCCTCTTTCCTCAGTGATGATTTCGTGGCACAAAACTTCGACTTCTATAGCAGAACAATGTCCGGCAAGAAAGAAATGCAGCCTCGTTGGAAACGTGCAGTAAGCACTGTAGACGGCTCTTTGGGTGAAGTAGTAGGACAGATGTATGTCGAAAAATACTTCCCTGCCGCTGCCAAAGAACGTATGGTTGGATTGGTGAAGAACCTGCAGACTTCTCTGGGCGAACGTATCAAAGCGCTGGAATGGATGAGCGAACCGACAAAGGTGAAAGCATTAGAGAAACTGGCTACTTTCCATGTAAAGATCGGTTACCCGGATAAATGGAAAGATTACTCTGCTCTGGAGATCAAAGACGACTCTTATTGGGCAAATATCGAGCGTGCCAGCCAATGGGATTTCAATGACATGATCGCGAAAGCCGGTAAGCCGGTCGACAAGGACGAATGGTTGATGACACCTCAGACGGTGAACGCTTACTATAACCCGACAACCAACGAAATCTGTTTCCCAGCCGCTATCCTGCAGGCTCCGTTCTTCGATATGAACGCTGACGATGCGATGAACTATGGTGCTATCGGTGTGGTAATCGGCCATGAAATGACTCACGGATTCGACGATCAGGGCCGTCAATACGACAAGGATGGTAACTTGAAAGACTGGTGGACAGAAGAAGATGCTAAAAAGTTCGAAGAACGTGCTCAGGTAATGGTTAACTTCTTTGACAGCATAGAGGTGGCTCCCGGTGTACATGGTAACGGTGAGCTGACTTTGGGAGAGAACATTGCCGACCACGGTGGCTTGCAGGTTTCTTTCGCAGCTTTCAAGAAAGCAATGGAAACAGCACCGCTGGAAGTTGTTGACGGATTCACTCCCGAACAACGTTTCTTCCTCGCTTATGCTAATGTATGGGCAGGACACATCCGTCCGGAAGAGATTCTCCGACTGACCAAACTCGATCCTCACTCTTTAGGAAAATGGCGTGTGGACGGAGCATTGCCTCATATCCAGAACTGGTACGAAGCATTCAATATCACAGAACATGATCCTATGTTCGTAGCGAAGGACAAACGAGTGTCTATCTGGTAATAGATTTTGATTAGAAGCTCTATATGCGAAGGAGCGTTGACTTTCCAACAGGAACAGTCAACGCTTTTTTTTATTAATTCACACCTTATTTATTACGTACGATAAACAATATTTCGTAACTTTGCGCATCAAATACTTAATAAGCAATTCAATGTCAGAGTCTAAAAGAATAAAAACTGCATTGGTATCTGTATACCATAAGGAAGGTTTGGATGAAATTATTACCAAACTTTACGAAGAAGGAGTAGAGTTTCTCTCAACAGGTGGAACTCGTCAGTTTATTGAATCACTAGGATATCCTTGTAAGGCAGTGGAAGATTTGACCACTTATCCTTCAATCCTCGGTGGTAGAGTGAAGACATTACATCCGAAGATTTTCGGAGGTATCCTTTGCCGTCGTGACCTGGAACAGGATATTCAACAGATTGAAAAGTATGAAATCCCCGAAATAGATTTGGTTATTGTCGACCTGTATCCGTTTGAAGCTACCGTAGCTTCCGGCGCATCCGAAGCAGACATCATTGAAAAAATCGATATAGGTGGAATCTCTTTGATTCGTGCTGCTGCCAAGAACTATAACGATGTCATCATCGTGGCTTCTCAGGCACAATATAAGCCATTGCTGGATATGCTGATGGAACACGGTGCTACTTCTTCACTCGAAGAACGTCGCTGGATGGCAAAAGAAGCGTTTGCCGTTTCTTCTCACTACGACTCAGCTATCTTCAATTATTTCGATGCCGGCGAAGGTTCTGCTTTCCGTTGTTCGGTAAACAACCAGAAGCAACTCCGTTACGGTGAAAACCCTCATCAGAAAGGTTATTTCTACGGAAATCTGGACGCCATGTTCGATCAGATTCACGGTAAGGAAATCTCTTATAACAACTTGCTGGACATCAATGCTGCCGTCGATCTGATCGACGAATACGAAGATTTGACTTTCGCTATCCTGAAACATAATAATGCTTGTGGCCTGGCTTCTCGTTCAACTGTATTGGAAGCATGGACAGACGCGTTGGCCGGTGATCCCGTTTCCGCTTTCGGAGGCGTATTGATTACTAACGGAGTGATTGACAAGGCAGCAGCCGAAGAGATCAACAAGATATTCTTCGAAGTGATTATCGCGCCGGACTATGACGTAGACGCGCTCGAAATTCTGGGACAGAAAAAGAACCGCATCATCCTGGTTCGCAAAGAAGCCAAACTGCCGAAGAAACAGTTCCGTGCTTTGCTGAACGGTGTATTGGTGCAGGACAAAGATATGAATATTGAAACGGTTGCCGATCTGAGAACTGTGACAGACAAAGCTCCTACTCCGGAAGAAGTGGAAGATATGTTGTTTGCCAACAAAATTGTAAAGAACAGCAAATCCAACGCCATCGTATTGGCAAAGGATAAACAACTTCTTGCAAGCGGTGTAGGACAGACTTCACGTGTAGACGCATTGAAACAAGCAATTGAAAAAGCCAAATCATTCGGTTTCGACCTGAATGGTGCAGTCATGGCTTCCGATGCCTTCTTCCCGTTCCCCGACTGTGTGGAAATTGCGGATCAGGAAGGTATTACGGCTGTTATCCAACCGGGAGGTTCGGTAAAAGACGATTTATCATTTGCTTATTGCAATGAGCACGGTATGGCGATGGTGACTACCGGTATCCGTCATTTTAAACACTAATATTAATGAAGAATGAAGAACTAATAATGAAGAATGACTGCACGTGACAGCATCCTCATTCTTAATTCTTCATTCTTAATTCTTCATTTAAAAATATGGGATTATTTTCTTTTACACAAGAGATAGCAATGGACTTGGGCACAGCCAATACTATCATCATCACGAACGGAAAAATCGTGGTGGATGAGCCTTCGGTTGTAGCTCTGGATCGCCGTACAGAAAAGATGATTGCCGTGGGGGAAAAGGCGAAGTTGATGCATGAAAAAACCCACGAAAACATACGTACCATCCGTCCGTTGAGAGACGGAGTGATTGCCGACTTCTATGCTTGCGAGCAGATGATGCGCGGTTTGATAAAGCAGGTGAATACTCGCAACCATTTGTTTTCACCTTCTCTTCGCATGGTGATTGGCGTTCCTTCGGGGAGTACGGAAGTTGAACTCCGTGCTGTCCGTGACTCTGCGGAACATGCTGGCGGTCGTGATGTTTATTTGATTTTCGAGCCGATGGCTGCGGCAATCGGTATCGGCATCGACGTGGAAGCTCCGGAAGGAAACATGATTGTCGATATAGGTGGTGGATCTACGGAAATTGCCGTTATCTCTTTGGGAGGTATCGTTTCCAACAACTCCATCCGCACAGCCGGTGATGACCTGACAGAGGATATTCGCGAATATATGAGCCGTCAGCACAATGTGAAAGTCAGCGAGCGTATGGCAGAACGTATCAAAATCAATGTAGGTGCTGCTTTAACCGAACTGGGTGATGATGCTCCGGAAGATTATATCGTTCACGGGCCGAACCGTATCACAGCTCTTCCGATGGAGGTGCCTGTATGCTACCAGGAAGTAGCCCACTGTCTGGAGAAATCAATTTCAAAGATCGAAACTGCTATCTTGAGTGCATTGGAAAATACACCTCCTGAACTGTATGCTGATATTGTGCACAATGGTATCTATCTCTCCGGAGGTGGTGCATTGCTTCGTGGACTGGATAAGAGATTGACCGATAAGATCAACATTCCTTTCCATATTGCGGAAGATCCTTTGCATGCAGTTGCCAAAGGTACAGGAGTGGCATTGAAGAACGTAGACCGTTTCTCTTTCTTAATGAGATAAACCGGGGATGAGGAATTTATTAAACTTCCTTCTGAAATACAATTACTGGTTCCTCTTCATCTTATTGGAGGTAGCCAGTTTTGTTTTGTTATTTCGGTTCAACCGTTATCAGCAGAGTGCATTCTTCACTTCTGCCAATACGGTTGTGGGGGCGGTTTATGAAGTTTCGGGAGGGATTTCCTCTTATTTTCATCTGAAATCGGTCAATGAAGATCTGTTGGATCGCAACATGGTGCTCGAACAACAGATCACTAATCTGGAAAAAGCATTGAGAGAGCAGCAGCTCGATTCTATGGCCATCAACAGCATCCGGCAGGTGCCGCAAGCGGATTATCAGTTGTTTAAAGCGCATGTGATAAAGAACAGTTTGAATCTGGTTGATAATTATATCACGCTCGATAAAGGTTCCTCTTCCGGTATTCGCTCCGAAATGGGAGTGGTGGATGGTAATGGGATTGTAGGGATTGTTTATGAAACCTCTCCTTCCTACTCGGTGGTGATTTCGGTACTGAACAGCAAGTCGAATATCAGTTGCAAGATTATCGGCAGTGATTATTTCGGCTACCTGAAATGGGAACATGGAGATTCGCGCTATGCTTATCTGAAAGACTTGCCTCGTCATGCAGAGTTTAATTTGGGAGATACAGTCGTTACCAGTGGTTTCTCCACCGTCTTTCCCGAAGGTATAATGGTGGGAACGGTAGATGATATGTCCGACTCTAATGACGGACTTTCCTATCTGTTGAAAATCAAGCTGGCTACTGATTTCGGTAAGTTGAGTGACGTTCGGGTGGTAGCCCGGACAGGTCAGGAAGAACAGAAGAAACTTGAAAACAAGGTGATGAAAGAATGATTATTACTTATATACATAGAATCGGATGGTTTATCGGCTTGGTACTTCTTCAGGTGCTAATCCTTAATAGTGTACATATTGCCGGCTATGCTACTCCTTTTCTCTATATCTATTTTATTCTGAAATTCAGCTCCGGCACTTCCCGGAATGAACTGATGTTGTGGGCTTTTTTCTTCGGGCTGACCATTGATATATTCTCCGATACTCCGGGAATGAATGCGGCAGCTACCGTATTGCTTGCCTTTCTTCGTCCCTCTTTACTTCGTCTGTTCACGCCCCGTGATAATCCGGATAGCTTTATTCCCTCTTTTAAGACGATGGGAATCAGTCCTTTCTTAAAATATACCACTGCAAGTGTTTTTGTGCACAGTCTGGCATTACTCTCCATTGAGTTCTTCTCATTTACCAGCATTTGGCTGTTACTGTTGCGAGTGCTTCTTTGCACTATTCTGACTGTAACCTGTATCATAGCTATAGAAGGGATTAAGAAGTAACGATGGCAAAAGATTATATCTTAGAGAAGCGCAAATTTGTAATCGGAGGCATTGCTATCTCCATTGTTTTGATTTATCTGATACGTCTTTTTGTATTGCAGATCACGACCGATGACTACAAGAAGAATGCTGATAGTAACGCTTTTCTGAATAAGATCCAGTACCCCTCGCGTGGCGCTATTTATGATCGGACCGGTAAACTGTTGGTATTCAACCAGCCGGCATACGACATAACGATCGTGCCAAAGGAAATAGAGAATCTGGACACACTCGATTTATGCCAATCGCTGAATATCACCCGTGCGCAGTTTCTCAAAATTATGAGCGACATGAAAGACCGTCGCCGTAATCCGGGGTATTCCCGCTATACCAACCAGTTGTTTATGTCGCAACTTTCGGCGGAAGAATGTGGTGTCTTTCAAGAAAAGCTGTTTAAGTTTCGTGGTTTTTATATCCAACGGCGTACCATCCGCCAATATTCGTACAATGCTGCCGCCCATGCTTTGGGAGATATCGGAGAAGTCTCCGCAAAAGAAATGGAAGCGGATGAAGAAGGATATTACATCCGTGGGGATTATGTCGGCAAGTTAGGAGTCGAGAAATCGTATGAAAAGTATCTGCGTGGCGAGAAAGGAATTGAGATTCTGCTTCGCGATGCGCACGGTCGTATCCAGGGGCATTATATGGATGGTGAATATGACCGTCCTTCCGTTCCCGGCAAGAACCTGACATTGAGTTTGGATATTGACTTGCAGATGCTGGGCGAACGTTTATTAAAGAATAAGATTGGAAGCATTGTGGCTATCGAACCGGAGACCGGAGAAATCCTTTGTCTGGTATCCTCTCCCAATTATGACCCGCATTTGATGATTGGCCGCCAGCGTGGCAAGAACCATCTGGCCTTGCAACGTGATATGACCAAACCGCTTTTGAATCGTGCCCTGATGGGAGTGTATCCTCCGGGATCTACGTTCAAGACAGCGCAAGGACTGACGTTCCTGCAAGAAGGAATTATCACCGAACAAAGTCCGGCATTCCCTTGCTCACATGGGTTCCATTACGGAAGATTGACAGTAGGCTGCCATGCTCACGGATCTCCCTTGCCATTGATTCCGGCTATTGCTACATCGTGCAACTCCTATTTCTGTTGGGGACTGTTCCGTATGTTTGGCGATCGTAAATACGGTTCACCGCAAAACGCTATTACGGTCTGGAAAGACCACATGGTTTCGCAAGGATTTGGCTACAAACTGGGAGTTGATTTGCCGGGAGAGAAACGGGGGCTGATTCCGAATGCGCAGTTCTACGATAAAGCTTATCGCGGACATTGGAACGGACTGACAGTAATCAGTATCTCTATCGGACAGGGGGAAATTCTATCCACTCCCCTTCAGATTGCTAACTTGGGAGCAACGATTGCTAACAGAGGATACTTTGTGACACCGCATATTGTAAAGGAAATCCAAGATAATCAGTTGGACAGCATCTATCGCGTACCACGTTATACCACTATTGAGAAAAGACATTATGAATCAGTCGTAGAAGGGATGCGTGGCGCAGCCACCGGAGGAACTTGTCGTATGCTGTCAGTGATGGTTCCGGATTTGGAAGCCTGTGGAAAAACGGGTACTGCGCAGAACCGCGGACACGACCACTCGGTATTTATGGGCTTTGCGCCGATGAACAAACCGAAGATAGCTATTGCCGTCTATGTAGAGAACGGCGGATGGGGTGCTACTTACGGAGTTCCTTTCGGCGCACTGATGATGGAACAGTATTTGAAAGGCAAGCTCTCGCCGGAGAACGAGTTGAGGGCGGAAGAATTTAGTAACAGAGTGATATTATATGGTAACGAGGAACGATAGTTTGTGGAAAACGCTGGACTGGGTAACGATTTTTATTTACCTGCTCCTGATTGTTGGCGGATGGTTTAGCGTCTGCGGAGCCAGCTATGACTATGGCGAACGCGACTTCCTCGACTTCTCGACCCGTGCCGGCAAGCAGTTCGTGTGGATTATCTGTTCCTTCGGGCTCGGATTCGTGCTGTTGATGCTGGAAGACCGTATGTATGATATGTTCGCGTACATTATATATGTGGGGATGATTCTCTTGCTCATTGTTACCATCTTCATAGCACCGGACACCAAAGGATCACGCTCTTGGCTTGTCATGGGGCCTGTGAGCCTGCAACCCGCCGAGTTTGCCAAGTTCGCTACGGCCTTGGCGTTGGCCAAATACATGAACTCTTATTCATTCAGTATCAAGAAAGAAAAGTGTGCCTTTATCCTGGGATTCATCATTCTTCTTCCGATGTTATTGATTATCGGTCAGCGGGAGACAGGGTCCGCATTGGTTTATCTTGCTTTTTTTCTGGTGCTTTATCGTGAAGGAATGCCGGGAGTAGTGCTTTTTGCGGGCGTATGTGCGGTAATCTACTTTGTGGTCGGCATTCGTTTTGATGAAGTCTTTATCGCCGATACTCCTACACCACTGGGAGAATTTATCGTATTACTATTGATCTTATTATTTGCCGGTGGTATGGTGTGGGTATATCGCAAGAAATGGTCTGCTACCCGCAATATCATTGGTGGAAGTTTGGCTATATTACTGATTGCTTATTTAATATCCGAATATTGGGTGCATTTTAGCCTCGTTTGGGTGCAATGGACGCTTTGTATTGTGGTGATAGGCTATCTGATTTATTTGGCATTAAGTGAGCGGCAGCGTACTTATTTTCTGATTGCCCTGTTTACAATCGGTTCTGTCGGCTTCCTGTATTCCAGTAACTATGTATTTGATAATGTGCTCGAACCTCACCAGCAAGTCCGTATCAAAGTAGTGCTCGGTTTGGAAGAAGATTTGACCGGTGCCGGATACAACGTGAATCAGTCCAAGATTGCCATCGGTTCCGGTGGGTTGACAGGAAAAGGGTTCCTGAATGGTACGCAAACAAAATTAAAGTACGTGCCCGAACAGGATACCGACTTTATATTCTGTACAGTGGGTGAGGAGCAAGGATTTGTCGGTTCGGCTGCTGTCCTGTTGGCTTTCCTGATTTTGATCTTACGATTAATCTTCCTGTCCGAACGGCAGACTTCCAACTTTGGGCGGGTTTATGGATATTCGGTCGTCAGTATTTTCCTTTTCCACTTATTTATTAATATCGGTATGGTACTGGGGTTAACTCCGGTTATCGGTATTCCATTGCCTTTCTTCAGCTATGGAGGTTCTTCTTTATGGGGATTTACGATATTGCTGTTTATCTTCCTGCGTATTGATGCAGGACGTGGCAGAAGACTTTAATCTTACTGCTTCTCAATACGGATACCTACATCGCTCAATCCTTGTAACTTTTCATCTTTCATTCCGCTCATAATTTTAATAGTATAATTTGCAGGATGTAAAGGGCGAACAGATGTAATAAAAGTTTCCGATTGGTAAATGCTTCCCCATCCGTGTCCCGTCCATCTTCCGGTAGAGTCAGCCAGGCAGAAAGCAATGGTATCAGTGCGCCATACCGTAGAATCCTGTAGATTCTGACTGATAAATAAATGGAGGTCATGATAAGGATATTCGATACTGTTGCGGACTTCCGCAAAAAGCCGGAGAGTAGTGGGAACGCTGTCAGTTATGGGAATCTGAAAAGAGAGTGTATCACTCTTTCCCCATCCCTTGTTGGGAAGGGATTGATAAGAGTGATACACCGTATGTTCATTGCAGGCTGTCAGTAAGCAAGCGCTGAATAGACTCAATATACTATTCTTGAGTAGGCTTTTCATTAGTTGACTGTTTCTCCTGATTCTGATTTCTTTCCGGTCTGGAAGGACGCTCGTGGTTGGGACGACGTTCTTGACGTTCCTGTCCTTGCTGTTCGCGTTGACGGTCTTGTTGCTGCGGACGTTCCTGACCTTGCGGACGTTCCTGATTTGATCCTCTTTCCGGACGTCTGTTTTCGTTGTTCCGTCCCTGGTTCTGTCCTCTGTTCCGGTTGTTGTTATTGTTATTTCTCGGGCGGTTGTCTCTTTCCCCTCTGTTGCCGTTTTCTGACTGTTGCGGGCGGTTTTCATTTTCCCGTTGAGGTTGTTGCGGACGATTGCCGCCTTCTGCTTGCTGTTGCGGGCGGTTTCCGTTATTATTGTTTCCTTTCTTCTTCTTTTTATTATTCCGGTTAGCATTATTGCCGCCCTCTTTATTATTCCGGCTGCGGTCGAAACGGGTAACACTTTCCTGTTCCAGCAAGTCAACAGGTTTTCTCGGTTCCGGTTTCTTTTCTTCTTCGAGCAAGCTGTCCGGTTTCATCCCTTTCTTATTCATGGAGATTACTTCAAACGCACGTTTGCCGCTGATGGTGACCAGGTTGGCAGGGAAGTTTTTATCCGTAGAATAAGAAACCTGATTGCTTAGAATATCCGCTTTGAAGAAATAGAACGTACCATCCTTCGTTTCCAGTTCTATCTCTCTCGAAGGGAGACGTTTTTGAGCTTCCACGTAACAGTCCACCTCATAATTCAGGCAGCATTTTAGCTTGGCACATTGTCCGGCAAGTTTCTGCGGATTTAATGAGATGTCCTGAAAACGGGCTGCACTGGTAGAAACAGAGACGAAGCTCGTCATCCACGTAGCGCAGCAAAGTTCGCGTCCGCAAGGGCCGATCCCGCCGATGCGTCCTGCTTCCTGACGGGCACCGATTTGTTTCATTTCGATACGTACGCGGAATGCTTCGGCCAATACTTTAATCAGTTGCCGGAAGTCTACCCGCTCATCGGCGATATAGTAGAAAATAGCTTTGTTGCCATCTCCCTGATACTCCACATCACCGATTTTCATATCCAGATTGAGATTCAACGCAATCTGACGCGCACGAATCATCGTTGCATGTTCTTTGGCTTTGGCTTCGTTGAATTTTTCCATATCTACCGGCTTAGCTTTCCGATAGACACGTTTGATTTCCGTATCTGCTTTGAAGTTTGCTTTCTTCATTTGCAGGGGAACGAGCCGGCCGGTCAATGTAACCACGCCGATGTCATGGCCGGGAGCCGCTTCAACGGCAACTACATCTCCTTTTTCCAGTTTAATCTTGTTGCTGTTCCGAAAATATCCCTTCCGAGTATTCTTGAATTGCACTTCCACCATGTCACTCTCTTCCGCATTGCCCGGAATGTCCGCCAGCCAATCGTAGGTGTTCAGCTTTTTATCTTGTCGGGAGCATCCTTTGCAGCAAAGGCCACCGCTTCCATTATGAAGTTTATATTCCATAAGTTTATATATTTATTATTGCTTCAACAGTACAATCATCTTCAGCGAGAAGTCGAAGAATACCATTTTAGCATTTACATTCTGTTCTATATGTAGTTGCGCTTCGCTTAATTCGTCCATGATACCCATCACATTCCGTTCGTTGACAAAAGGCGCAAAGCGGGTTGCAAAATTCTGTTCATTAATCGTCATATACGTCAAATTGCGCTGGTGCAGGTTGAAGATAAAATTCTCCCGAATCATGCGCTGGCAATATTCCAGGAAGTTCTTCTGACGTTCACGTCCCATGCCCGCCACTTGCTCGCTCCACATTTTCATTTCCTTGATTTTCCGTTGGTAAGACAACCGCATCAGGCTGACAAACAAGTCAAAAAACAACTGGTTCTCTTCATTCAAATGAATTGTTTCGAGTGCCTTGATAAAATTCCCGTTTGCCAGATGGGCAATGGAAATACTGTCGGCAGGCAAAATGTTATATTTCGTCTGTAATACCCGGTCGATGCTGGCTTCATCAATCTTCCGTACATTCATGCGCTGGGTACGGCTTAGGATAGTGGGCAGAATCATGTCCGGCGCTTCCGATACCAATAAGAAAACCGTTTTTTCGGGCGGTTCCTCAAGCAACTTCAGCAGTTTGTTGGCACACACCGGATGCATTTTTTCCGGCAGCCATACAATTGTAATTTTAAATCCCCCTTCACTGGATTTCAAACTAAGTTTTTTCAGAATCTCGTCACTCTCTTTGGCATAGATCAATGCCTGTGAGTTCTCCGCATCCATCTCTCCTAACCAGTGATTGAGATTAAAGTAAGGATGATTGATAACAAACGGTCGCCAGTCGGCTATATAATCATCGCATACTTCCTTTTTCCCCTTTGCGCTTTTCACAATAGGGAATACGAAATGTACGTCGGGATGCACCAATTTATTGAATTTCACGCAGGACGGACATGTTCCGCAGGCATCAGTCTCCCCCCGATTGGTGCAACTGATGTAACGTGCGTATGCAATAGCTAACGGCATTTTCCCGACCCCTTCCGGGCCGCAAATAAGCTGGGCATGTGGAATACGCCCCTCATTCACTTCCTGAATGAGCCGTTGCTTGATTTCTTCTTGTCCGATTACGTCTCTGAAAAACATATCAATAAATGATTTTGGCTACTTCTTTGATACTGTCTACTGCTCCGATAGAGTAGAAATGAATACTTGGTACTCCATGAGCCATCAACTCCTTGCACTGGGCTACACACCATTCGATACCTACCTGCTCGGCTTCCGCGTCATTCTTGCACTTCAAAGCCTCTTTCACCAAGTCTTCCGGCAAGTCCACTTTGAAAGTCTTTGGAATCATGCTCAATTGAGACAGCTTCTTGAACGGTTTGATTCCCGGAATGATAGGTATATTGATACCTGCCGCCTTCGCCTGCTCCACAAATTCAAAATATTTCCTGTTATCGTAGAACAACTGTGTCACGGCATATTCCGCCCCGTTTTCCACTTTTTTCTTCAGCCAGTAAAGGTCAGTCTCGATATTAGGCGCTTCTTCGTGCTTCTCCGGATAACAAGCCACCCCGTATGAAAACGGCGTACTGCTGACTTTCATCTCCGAACCATCCACAAAAATACCTTTATTGAAATTATTGATTTGCTCCTGCAACTCGATAGCATGATGATAACCGTCACCTTCCGGTGTAAATACCGACTCATGTTTCGCTTTGTCACCACGCAACACCAGTAATTCCGTGATATTCAGAAATTGTAGGTCGAGCAACACATACTCGGTTTCTTCACGTGTGAATCCGCTGCACAAAATATGCGGGACTACCGTAATATTGTATTTGTTCTGGATGGCGGCAGCCACGGCAACCGTTCCCGGACGCCTTCTCAAGCGGTTTCTCTGAAACAATCCGTTACCGAGGTCTTTATACACATATTCGCTGCGGTGAGTAGTGATATTGATATATTTCGGGTCAAATTCCCGAAGCGTATCGATTGTCTGATATAACTTTTCTATTCCCGTTCCTTTCAGCGGTGGAAGTATCTCGAAAGAAAAAGCAGTTTTCTTGTTGCTATGTATTAAATCAATTACTTTCATTCTTTTTTTGCTAATGTTCGTTATCTACTTGGATTAAACGTGCATATTGGGACAAAAATACGAAAAAAGAAAGATTTCTTCTTGATTTACTCTAAAATAGTTTTGTTTTTATCGTACTATTGTCGGACTTTTCTGTCTTCCGGCTTTCGATGTATTCCTGTGGCGTGCATCCGGCAATCTCCTTAAACTGTTTAAAAAAGGTGGTACGGCTCTTAAAACCGGAAATCGCATGAAGCGTATCGCAGTTGATAGTACCTTTGTTCAATTCGATCAGGTGAAGTATATACTCCACACGGAAACGGTTGATAAGTGTATAGAAATTCACCTCAAACTCTTTGTTGATAAAACGGGAAAGCGCATAATGATTTGTCTGCAACGCTTGTGCCACCTCTTTCAGCGAAAGTTCCGGATTCAGATAAGGCTTTTTATGATTAAAATATTCCAGCAATTGTATTTTGAGTTTTGCTTGCTTGTCATCCGTGGTGACAGATAACTCTTCCACTTCCTTGAAGCTCTTCTTCTTCGGCTCAATATCCACCGGAGGAATTGCGCTCTGGCGGGAACCATACCAGAACAGTGTCCACACCGCTCCCAAAGAAACGACATTGAACAGCATTTTGTATCCGGCGGAAGTGTTCACCATCCAGAGTATATCGAGGATACCCATGATAATAAACAAATAAATCGTAATGCTCACCCACGAAAGGGTAATCCCTCCCACAAAAGAATAACTGTTGACGATAAACTTACGGTAATCACGGTAGATACGTAGTATAAAAACACCCATCCAGGTATAAAAAACAAGGATGCAACAGATAGTCAGAAGGTGGAAAACCATCGGCAGCGAAGATAAATCCGCCAACCTGTGGATACCCTGAACCGGTTGAAAACGGGCAGAAAACGTGCCGGGCAACAGGACAAATAGAGAAAATAGCACCCAGCCCCCACTAAAATAAAGCATATATTTCCGGGTAAGCAATTGGGGACGCATCAGTGAAACATAGTAAAACAGAATGACAATGGAATTTGCCGTGGAAAAGATAAAATTGACCGGGCGGAATATTTCGCTATGGCTCGCGCTGAAATAGCGGTCGAACAGGAAACTGGCAGCCATGCCGGTTCCGAATGTAACTAAGACAAGAGCCAACCACGTTTGCGAAGGAGTTCGCCGACGGTTGGCAAGTAGGGCGAATGCAGCCATAAAAGCACTCACGATAGGGGTATAATAAAGAAATATGCCCAAGTCTCCGTAATAATTCGTAATATTATTCATCTTGCTTACTGTTTATATGTTGTTTGTTTTCCAGTCTTTGGAAAACATGATCTATTTTTCCTTCTCCGCCATCCTCTTTACACGTTGATAGCTGCGAAAATTGCTGAATCCTGCCAGGCAGGCGCGTTCCTCTTCGGGAAGGCGGGAGCAGGCCGGGTCGTTGCGCAACGCTTCCATTTCACGAAGGCGTAGCATATTGATATAACGGGAGAAATTCATTCCATATTCGCGGTTGATAAACCGGGAGATATACGTTCGGTTCGTGTGAAAAGCCTGCATCAGATCCGTTATCCGTAAATCGGGATTCAGATACGGGCGATGTTCATATATATATTTCTCAAACTTTTTCCGTTTATGCGCCCGCTCCGATTCAGTTTCTTTTTCCATTCCCATTTCGGCATCTTCCTTTGATTCTGTCTCCATTTCTTCTCCCGGATAATAAATAACCACGAAATTCCCGACAGCCATATTGTAACAGACCACAGCGTGCTGCACTACCAGCAACAATTGGGGAATCAGCAGCAACAGCGACGCTATCAGTATCTTTTTGGAGAAAATGGCCGAAAGCAGAGAAGGAGGAATCAGGCTGAACGAAATCAGCAGCAAAAGTGTCACCCAAGCCAACGAAGTGCGGTCGGCATTGGCAGAATAGTCGGATATAGAACGGCGGTAAGCCAGCAACCGCCACCAGGCAAGGGCGGTGTAGGCTATGTTCCATATTCCTCGTAGCAGCAGGCGGGCGGTGAAGAAACGGGAGTAGGCTTCGTAACCGGGCGCAACTTCTCCCCGCGATGTGACAATATACACTTGCGTTTCAAAAGGCACGAAAGCCGACCATACGGCGAATGTGCCGACTATCACCAAAGGAAAAATATAGTGGATTCTTGAGAACGGTTTTTCTCCGGGCAACCGGGTAAGTGTATAGATAAACTGGTAGAAGACCACCTGGCTCCAAAATACAATCAGATAAAAAAGGACATTGATACGCACATACAGCAAAGGGAGATAGACATAGACGAGCGAGCATATCCACCCTAAGCTCACCAACAGGAAGTATGACACCAGCAGGCGGTGCAGTGTTCCTTCTTCTGATTTGGCATGGGTATGGCGGAAAAGGACAAGCATAATCGCGCACCCCAATGAAGAAATAATGGGGGCACAAAAGCCGGTGTATTGCAAAAACTCTTTCGTAATCATATCGCTGCGTATTTAACTTTCCTGATTGTAAACCTTCTTTTTAATTCTAAGATAAGTCTGGTAGTTGGGAAACCCGGCTTTCGCATAGAGTTTGGTTGCCGCTTTTTTCCGGTTACTGGGCAGGTTCATCAGCCGTTCGAATTCGCGAAGCCGCAGCCGGTTGATATATCCGTTGAAGCCGCAGCCATACGTTTCATTGATAAAACCGGAAAGGTAACTGCGGTTGGTGTTGAAAAGCTCCATCAGGTCGGACAACCGGAGTTGCGGATTCAGATATAATTTTCTCCCGATGACTTGCTGTTCAAAGAGTTTACGGTTGAGAGGTGCCGGTTCTACCTTCACGGGATCACCGGTTTGTGTCCAGCGGGTATATGTACGGTGCCTTCCGCTACCGTTTCTTTGCTCGAAAAGTTGTTCCCTGGAAGGCATTTTCAGGGGAATAGGAGCAATAGTGAGCGGCAGGAAGAGCAACGACCTTCGATTGAAGGTGTGGCAACAGAGATGAATGGCCTGTATCCAGGCCGCGACAATCGCTATGGATAAAGCGGCTACCGCTACCTGGCGGCACGTCGTCAGGCAGAACGCTCCCGACCAAATGATGGTGAGACTGCATAGGAAAACGGAAATGTGAAACCATTTCTTCCACAAAACACTTTTTGGCCCGTTTTGACGGTAACATATTGTCAGCTTTCGGAAGACGAGCGACATATATAGGATGGCAAGGGCGAACTGTACCAACGGAATCGTTTTGAAGATAAAGGTAGTGACCGGATAACCGGCAACAGTCCTTTCCACCACCAATTGCAGGCGGATGGCGGGCGGGACAATATAAAAGAAGGCGCAAAAACCGAGAGCGGACAGAACCGGAAAGAGGTAATGTCTGCTGAAATGAGAAGTTTCCTTGTTCTCCGTATTGGTCAGCAGGTAAACGAAACGATAATAGAGGACGGGAGCTATGTAAAGAGAAAAAACAGTGAGTGGTAATATCTGTATGGCAATCTTCGGCAATGCCACTCCGGTAGCCACTCCGGTATCAATAAAAATAAACATCAGGAAGTAACACATAAGCATCCTCTTGACATGTGTTTCACGGACGGTCACACTATCCTGTAAGGAAATAGCTTCGATAATCGTCCCCACTACTGCTGTAAAAAGCGGTATGAAACAAGTGAAAAGCAAGATAAGTGTTCTGTTGTCCATGAGGTTTGTGTATCTGTTTTGCAAATTTAATAAAATGAATAATACCTTCCTTGATTTATCTCAAAAAACACCTTATATGGGCTAAAATACAACCAGACGTACTAAAAAACGCAACCAGACGTACTGAAACAACTAAACGTACTAAGAAAAATGTAAGATTTACTTTTTGATATAGGTTTTATTTACCTTTTTGTTAAGAGAACCCAAAGCATGCCTTTAACTTTGTTGTCAGGTGATTTATATCCTATTAATGCCCTATAAATAACATTACATATTTAGAGTGAAACAAATAAAAATGAACCTTATGAAACAATTACAAGAAAAACTGCTGGCTCTGCTTCTTATATTCATATTATCCGGAGCAACAGCTTCCGCACAGAAAGCAGCAGACAAAGTAATCACTTTCCGTTTTCTTCCGGGCGAGGAGATGTTTATCCTTGCGGGCAATGAGGCGGAACTTGAAAGGCTCTATGGATTGATAGACCATCACAAGGCGGAGATTGCGAAAGGTAACATGCCCGTTTATGTGGATGGCTACTGTGCTTCGCTGTCCACCACTAAAGAGAACCTGAACACGGCATTCGCCCGTGCCAATCGCGTGAAGTCGGAACTTATCACCCGCAAAGGACTGAAAGAAGCCGATTTCATCACCGCCAATTACGCGCGTGCGTATTATAATAATAAAGACTTGGTGGTAGTGACGCTCCATATCCCTTCGGCTAAGGTTACGTCGGAGACGACGCCCGCCAAAGAAAAAGTGAAACGGGAAGCTCCCCAACAGAAACAAGGAGCCGTGGAGCAAAAAACGGAAACCTCCGTGGAGAAACCATCCGAACCTCCCGCAGTGGAACAACAGCCTGCCTCCGTATCGGAGCAACGCATCCGGGAAACAGAACGGCCTTATCGGTTTGCCGTCCGCACGAATGTATTGTATGACGCCCTGCTGCTTCCCACATTGGGGGTAGAGTGGCGTCTGAATGAGAATGTCGGGATCCGGCTGGACGGCAGCCTCTCGCGGTGGGGCGGAGAGCATGGCAAAGTACAGAAGATGTGGCTCGTCAATCCGGAAGTACGGTGGTATCTGTTGCGCGACAAACGCTTCTACGCCGGAGTTTCGGGCAGCTACGGCGAGTACAATATATATAAGTACCCTCTCGGCAGCATCCTGTCGAAAGACACAGGCTATCAGGGCAAGCTGTGGAATGCCGGACTGACGGTGGGCTATCTGCTTTATCTGTCCCGCAGCTTTTCCATTGACTTTAACCTTGGTCTGGGCTACACCCGTTCCGAATACGACAGCTTCGGGATGACCGACGGCATGCGTGTCTATAAGGAACGGAACAAGACAAACAACTTCTGGGGTCCCACGCAGGCAGGTATCAGCCTCGTGTGGACTATCGGCAGCAAATAAGTAGAACTATAAAAATACGATATATGAAAATTACAATTACATTACTTTGTGTCTGGGCGACCCTATTCCTCGCGGGTTGCGACGTGAAGGACCCGATCTACAACACCCCGCATCCCGACAAAGGTGCCATCGTGATAACCGCTGACTGGACACAGCGCGGCGAAGGCATAGCCACCCCTTCGGAATACACCACGGAAGCGGCGGGAGCATCCTTCACCCTGCATGAACCGGTTGCAGCGCTGACCGGGTTGTTCGTGCCGGGACGGACGGAACTGCTCGGCTACAATCCGGCAGAACACGTTACGGTAAAGGACGGTGTGGCGACAGTGGACAATGACCCGGACAACGCCGGGATGCAACACCCTGAACCGGGAGTATTATTAGGCGGTACGGTGACAGCGGACGTCGTGGCGGACGATACGGTAAGCGTCGTATTACCCATGCGGCAGCTCTTCCGGAAGATAGCATTCGAACTGACTGTTTCCGGAGGAGATATCAGGCGTATTACCGGTATCGAAGCCCGGCTGGAAGGAGTGGCGCCATCCGTCGATCTGCGCACGGGCGAAGTGACGGGCGTAGTGACTGTCGTGCCGGTTTCTTTTGTCCGGTTGGAAGGAAAACTGGTCGGTGCCGTGTGGGTTCCGGGAATGATTCCGGGAGCGGTGCAGCGTATGGTCGTGACACTCACCTTCGTGGATGGCGTGACAGACACGGTGGAAACCGATTTCAGCGAAATGTTCAAGGATTTCAATACCGACAAGCTCCATCCCATGCGCCTTACCGGTGATGTATATGCACCGGTAAATCTCGAAACGGGCGGTACGATTATCGGCTGGACGGAAACCGACGGCGGCGACGTAAATGCCGGAGTGGAATAATCAATCATGAATCATAAACTAAAAACAAATAGCAGATGAAGCAATTCACATCAACCCGGCTTTTCGCTGTCACGTCCGTGATAGCAGCCATGTTCGCCGCAGGATGCAGCGAAGAGAACAATGAACCCGGCGGCAACGTGCCGAATGCTGCCATTATCACCGCCTCTGTAGGCAAGGCAGGCAGCGTGGCGTCCACCCGCGCCTCGAACACGGCATGGGATGCCGACGACTGTATCGGCATCTCCGCCTCTTCTGCGAAAGGGAAAACGAACTATGTCAATATCCGGTATCAAACCGACGGCAGTGTTTTCCGCCCCGTGCCCGGCGCGGCGGGCGAGGACAACACCCTCTACTTTCAGGACGCATCCCCGACGGAGTTCACCGCTTATTACCCCTGCGAGGGCGCGAACGGCACCAGGCCCGGCAGCGACGGCATCCTCACGAAACCCCTCACCGCTACCGACCAAAGCCCGGAAAACCTGCCCGTCATCGACTACCTCTGGGCGCAGCAAACAGCCCAAAGCAGCAGCCCGGAGGTAGATTTCTTGTTTTCGCACCGCATGAGCCGCATTACCCTGCGCTTCAAGGCGGGTACCGGTGTTGTGTTTCCCGCTGACGGGCCGACCTACACCCTCACGGGAGTGAGCACGGCGGGAACCTTCGACACCTCCACCGGCGAAGCCAAAGCCACGGGCACGGCGTCCACCCTCGAAAATCTGCCCACCACCATCACCACCGGGGGGCAGCCCACGGGCACCGTCATCCTCTGGCCGCAGGCAGCAAACGCCGTGCGCCTGCAACTGACGCTGGACGGCACCACCTTCGGCGCCGCGCTCACTTTCCCAGCGGGCACGGCGGGCGGAGGCCTTGCGCCCTCCACCTCCTATACCTTCAATGTAAACGTGGAGCGTGCCGGCATCAAAATAGAGAAAGCCGATATCGAAGACTGGACGGACGGCGGCAGCAAGGACATCACCCTCTAAGAAGTCGCCGACGGCAACCTGCCCCAACTCCGGCGCAAGTAGTAGCCACGCCATTCATCAAGAACAAGAAATAAAAGAATAAGAAAATAAAAAGAACATGAAGATACAGAACCATATCCTCCCGAAAGCCATCCGGCGGCATAGCATCCGCCGGTGGCTTGCCACGGCGATAGCGCTGACGGCCATGCTGGCAACCCTCACGGGGTGCAGCGCGGACAACGACCCGCAAATCGCTGCCGGGGAAGACGGCACCTCCGTCACCTTCGGCGCCACCATCGACCACCGCGAAGCACACGGCAACGATAAAGCTCCCGCCAGCCGCGCCATCACCGACGGCACCTTCGACGACGCCGACCAGATTCTCGTCCACATGGACGGCAAGCTGAAAGCCTTCGTTTACCGCACGGCCCAAGGCTTTGTACACGACGGCACCGTTTCCGCTTCGGGCATCGACACCACACCTGCCGAGTGGGAAGCCGGGGAAACCCAAAAGGAAGTCCTTGCTTACGGACCTGCGATGGCTATCTCCTATAGTGACAATTTAGGATATCTTTATCAATGTAGGGCCGGTGATGACCAGAGTAAAGATTATTATTATGAAATTAGTGATTATGTATATGCCGCACAGACACTCCACCGCAGCCATCCCGCGCTCACTTTCCGCCACGGCATGGCGCGCATCGTTGTCCGCCTCCGTTCCGGCGGCACTCTCAAGGATGAGGACGTGGCAGGCGCCACCGTGCTGCTGGGCAACGAGAACCTCTTGATAATAGCGGACATCGACCCGCAGACCGGAGCATTGACAGCCCATGTCCCTACCGAAAATGGCGAGTTGCCCCCGCAAACCATCACGCCCCACCGTTGTGCCGATACCCCCACGGGCTTCGTCGAGGCTTACGAAGCCCTGCTGCCTCCGCAGGACGTGAGCGGGAAAACGTTCATCCGGGTGCGCCTCTCCGATGGCAAGGAGCGGGAATATGTGGCAGAGAACGGCAGCCTGCTGGAAGGCGGACACGAATACGTCTACAACGTGACCGTGGAGGCGGACCGCGTGACCGTGACGATATCCGACAGCGACGTGCCCTGGCAGGACGGCATCCTTACCACGAAGATCAACGGCAAGGAGTTTCGGCTGATACGCACGGCAGAAGACCTCAAGCGTTTTGCTGACGATGTGAACAGCGGACAGCAGAACCTCAATGCCCTGCAAACGGCGGACATCGACTTGGGTGGCATTGACAATTGGAAGCCTATCGGTACGCAGTACCCCGGTGATCCTCGGCCATTTCTCGGCATTTATAACGGTAACGGATACACTATCTCCCATCTGAAAATCAGTAATATGCAAGATGAATTTGCTGTCGGCCTTTTCGGGAGGACAGACGGCGATGCTCTGCTGACCGGCATTCACCTGCGCGATGTGGAGATTTCAATGCGAAACAAGGGACATACTGTCGGAACCCTCGTTGGAATTAGTAGGGGTGCTTCCACTGTTTCCCTATGCTCTGCTCAGGGGAAAATCAATACGAGCGATATTAACCCAACTGTCGGCGGATTAGTGGGACTTAACGAGGGTACTATTACCCGTTGCCGGACGGACGTCGAGATAACAGTAGATCGCGTAAACCTTGGAGGAGTACACCTTACAGCAGGGGCCGGAGGAATAGTAGGAATAAACGAGTACAGTGGCCTACTATTTGCCTGCCACGCCATCGGCAACATCACTATGAAGGGAAATGCATCTAACGGCAACCCTATTATGCGTGCAGGAGGAATTGCCGGGCGTAATGCGATAAATTATAATTTAAACTCCACTATCCACTGTTGTATAGCCGAAGGTGATGTCTCCGTTACATCTGAATCAGCATACATCGATATCTATGCCGGAGGATTGGTAGGCTATAACTATGGAGGAGATGTCAAAAGTTGCTACGCCCGCGGCACCGCTATAGCCAACACTGTAGAGGCATCCACCGGCAAAACTATGGCAGGCGCTATCGTCGGATTCGTCGAATTCACGTGGAACAATAATGTACAGTCCTGCTACGGCGCCGGCGTCGGTGGTCAAGGCACATCCAATTGTACAGGAAATACCTACAATACCAGCCCCGGAGAGGGCGATATATACAGAATCATAACGAACTCCATTTCGACGCACGGTACCATCACTGGTTACGACCCCGACGCCACGCCCGCCTATGGTATCGACATCTCCAGGTCTGGGGATGTAAAATCAAGGAACTTCTGGTTAAAAGGCGACGAAACATGGCCCGTCCTGGACTTTACCCGGAATACTCTTAATAATTAACCCATCCATTCACATTAAAACGTAATAACGATATGAAACATAAACTCCTTTCCACCGCCGCCGTACTCCTCCTCGTCCTGCTGACCTGGAGCTGCACCGCCACCGACGACGAAATAGTACAAACTCCCGCCACCACCGGCACCCACCCGGCTGGCGCCCAACGCTCACTCAGCATCACCATCGCCCCGAAGCCCGCATTCGCCGAGGCCGCCATCACCCTGCCCGACGGGAAAAACAGCCCAACCACCCGTGCCGTGCAAACGGAACAAGGAACGAAGTGGGAAGAGGGGGATGTGGTGTGGCTGAATGCCGAGTTTGAGAGTGAGGATGCTCTTAAGCGCATTAACTACTCCGCCTTAAAATACTCCGGCGGTGCCTGGCGCTACCTCACCGAGGCTGAAGCCGACGAGATGGGACTCAACGACGATCCCAAGTTCAACCGTACCCTTAGTATCAAAGACGGATACAAGGTTGTAAGCATCGGAGGCTACTATGTAGGCAATGGCAAGCCGGACAAGAGCGGGATAATCACTATCCCGGCTCCCGAAAGCGACGACGCCATCCCGGTGATGCAGGCTTTGGGAATTGAATCCTTCCAAGGCAATTCCGAGTATTGGTCGCTCACCTTCACCTACTGCTGCTCCCGCCTGCGCATCCCTGCCGGCTACGGCCTGGACATGAAAATTAACGGATACTGGGAGAGTTATGCTCCGAACAGCAACTCCGTAGTGCAGACCGCCGTCGTCCACGTCCTACTCACCGTAGCCGATGAGGACAGAGACGTCTTCCTTCTCCCGATGATGGACAATATAGGCACTCCCGCGCCCATCACCCTCACCCGCAACGGCAGAGCAGTGTGGACATTCACGCCCGAGTCCGCAGGCGGTGCCGAGGGGTACTACGGCCTGTCCTACACCCTTTCGGAGGTCGGGAACGGGGGGGTGGCGCCCGGAGGGATGTAAAGAACAGAATATAAACACGTACACCGTCCGGCATCGCAAACGACGGAATGATATGCGGGAAGATGAAAGGAAGATGAAAAAAAGAAATAGAAAGGAGGCACAACAGCAAAAAAAGAATACCCCCCTATGTTACTGTGTATATATCTGCAAAAGAACTGGAGTGTACACAAATGGGAGTTAACCTCCATACTGTAACCGGTGTTAGAAGTAATCATGGAAGCATTAAGTCGTGGTAAAGAAATCCATCTGAATAAGTTCGGTCATTTCTTTATCAGGCACTAAAAAGGTTCTGCCGCAGAAAACAAAACACCGGAACTCCGACCAAATCTATGGTTTGAGCTCCGGTGTATGCTTTCAGGCTGTCCGTTATAATATTGCCATTTTACTTTTCAAGGAATGATTTCTTCATTCTCGCAATGTCAGTCAGATAATCCTGCAAATCCTGTTCATGTTCTTCCTCTTCGGCAAGAATATGTTTGGCAATGTCGCAGGTAGTGAAATCTTTCCCATTGGTAAAATCTGCAATTTCCTGATAACGAAGGATTGCGCAGCGTTCGGAAGCTACATTGTCTTTCAGCAAATTGACAGAGTCGAACCCCTGCGGAGCATCATATTTGCATCTTGCCAACTCAAACCATTGCTTAGGGTCGAGCACCGGAACTCCTTCCAACTCAATGATACGGTCAGCGAGCAGTTGCGCATGTCTGCGCTCTTCTTCGGCATGTTCCTCAAATTCACCCTGTACATCGGCACGCATGGCACCTTCCACTACTAATGCACCTACCCAATATTGATAGTATGCCAACCATTCTTCAGCTAATGCTGCGTTCAACTGTGCGATTAAACTTTCTACATCTAGTTTCCCTTGTAGAATTTTTACACTTTCTCTAGCCATAATTTTTATGTTTAGGTTACTATGTTTAAGTTGCCAATGTAACAGACAGGCGGGATTTTTGTTTATGGCTCATTGAGAATTTAACAGAAAGATAGCTTTACCTACACATAAGTTTGTAAAGTGCTATTTTATCTGCTACCTGCAACGAATTTGAATTATCTTATTGAAAATAAACGTGTTATAGCGTTGCAGATACCTGTTGCAGATACGTTGCAGATACTACATCTGCAACGTATCTGTTGGTCTTATAAAACTCGTACAACATGGTAGACAGTACCTCTGTGTACACGTTTCGACGGGATTTCATGTTTACGGAGAACTCGCCCGAACACACTTACCCGCTTGTTTGACAACGGTATGGCACTGTTTTTCTTTATATCTTCCAAAATCTCCGCCGGTGAGAGCCATTCGCCATCCTCTTTCTCTTTGGCCGGACGGAAATAACGGTAAAACAACTGTTCTTCGAGCGAAACTTGTTCAAATTCACGGTTGCTTCTGGTCATAATCTGCTCTTCGGACTGGTCGAACCAGTAACGTTCGCCGTGGTCGAGCTCATACATGGCCTGCGCGTAAAGCTGTTCATAATCTATCGCCTTGTTTGTATCTATCGTTCCGGTTACTTCGATACAGATAAAGCGGCGGCTGCCCGTAGGGTCGGTCAGCAAATCCTTTTGGTTGCTCGTTGCGATGAATGAAGCATAACGGCGCATTTCAAGCACGGCGTTTCCATAAGGTTTGCGCATATTTACAATCGGTTTTTGCAGGATATGTTTCAGGTATCCTTGTTGGGTGGCGCTGATCTGGTCGAACTCGTCAATGTTGATGAGCGCAAAACGATTGAGATACAATTCGGCATCCGTCTTTCGTGAGAAATCGATGCTGTCCGTATAGTATGCACGCATGGCGGGCGGGATGAGGCTGCGGCAGAATGTCGATTTACGGCAACCTTGCGGGCCTACCAGCAGGGGCGAAACATTATTCGCATATTTCTTATCTGTCCCACGCCAGTGCATGACCATGTTGAGAAACCAGCGGTGAAACAAGTCTACCCAATGCTTGTTTTCGCAGGGAACGGTTTGCGCCAGTCCGCGGATACGGTCTTTGCCGTCCCAGACGGGGAGATGGTAGAGGAAATCTTCCAACGGATTGAATACAGGGATGCGGTTGGAGTAGATATACCGGCTTATGTCCCTGTCCCATAGCGGAATACCCTCGGCTTGCGCATCTAGTGCGATACTGTTCAGCACCCGTTTGTTGATAGGATTGAAGTAAAAATGGAATGAGTTCCGCTCGCGGTATTCCACTTCTCCCACTTGGGTGTTGTAACGGAATTCGTAGCGCCTGTTCATAAACTCCTCTGTCTGGAGTGACAGGTACTGCTCTTTCCCTAAGCTGCTCTTCTTTCCGAACCCTTTTTGTTCTTCATATACATTCTTGACCAGCTGGCGGATGAGCACCTCTTGACGGCGCAGGTAATAGTGGAAAATAGTACGTTTCACCGTTTCCTCTTCGGGAATGCCCGAATGGAAGCAGTTGACAGCCAGTTGTGTCACCATAGCCTGAAAGTCTTCCCCTCTTTCGGGTGCACCTTCATCTTCCGCTTCGTAGATTTCTTCATGGGTCTTTCTCAAAGCCGCTTCGAAAAGCATAAATACAGCGCGCTCCGTGTCATATCCCGGTACGGCCCGTGTCAACGGTGACTTTTCCGAGCGTACTGCTTCCCGATAAGTCAGTTCTTCGGGCATCCCTGACGGTTGCGACAGATAAAACGGAACGGAATCCGGTCTGTACATAAGTTCCGGGTCGTATGACAGTCGTGAATACTGTTCCAGACTAGGCTCTTTGGGTAAAATGCTGAACGGAATTTGCGGCTGATAGCATTTCACGGCCAAACGATAGGCATGCGCGTGAAATATCTCCGCTTCTTCTCTTTTCTGTGGAAGCGAATTGTCAGGGCGGGTAAATTTCGCCCATATTTTCACTGTCCGTCCGCTTGAACCGGTAAAGACGCAGTGAGTCTGCGGCTGTTCCCATGCCAATTGTTTTACTAATGCAATCTCCGGGCCGCCTGACAACGGTCCGACGGTCAGTTCTACTATTCCGTTATAACTTTTCATTTGTTTTCCACCTTCCGCCCTGCGGAATTCCGCAGCCGGAAGAATCTTCGGAAGCTTGTCTGCTTCGTAGCAGCGTGAGTCGGGCAGGGAATATCGCAACACTTCTCTGAAAGCGGACACAGGCTGTGTCTTTGTTTCTGTCCGTGTTTTTCCTATCCACGTTTCCATATCCATTGTAGTCAGCGCAGTAGTTTTGTCCTTGTCTCTTAATTGAGTGATTTTCATCTTTTGTTTTGTTAATAATATTCTGCTAAGTTAGTCATATTTGCCCGCTCTTGCAAATAAACATGGATATTTTATCTGTTTATCCTTTTTATCCGTACATTTGTAGAATTTAATAACAATAAAAACCGATAAACAGCAATGAAAGAACCATTCGATTATTCCATCGTTCCTTATACTTTCGGCTTGTGTGCAGCCGAAGAATGTCCGCGTGCCACGACTTGTCTGCGGCATATCGCCTTAGAGTATGCTCCGGCGGAGCGGGTTTTCCTGTCAATAATGAACCCCAACCGGCTGAAAGCGATGAAAAGTGCTTGTGATTATTACCGTTCCAATGAGAAAGTGCGTTATGCACGCGGCTTTATGCGTACGATTAGTGCTCTTACGGTTCGTGTGGCAGATGCCTTTCGCTATCGTATGATTGAATATATGGGTAGAAAGAACTATTATTTGAAACGTAGGGGAGACATGAACCTTAGTCCGGTCGAACAACGGCGGATTATTGCCGTAGCCAAGGAACTTGGCGTTAGTCTGGATGAGTATTTCGACGGTTACGTGGAGGATTATAACTGGGGTTAGTCTTGTATATCTCCTTCTCTGAAAATCTTTAGCTACGGTTTCGCTGTCGTTTCTCTATATGGAAACTCCAGTGTCCTTAGCGGGAAACGCTGGTATCTCTAGTTGGAAACTCTCGTTTCCATGCGCGGAAACTGTAGTTTCCCGCTTGGGAACCGGAGTTCTGACGCAGGAAACGAGCGCTTCAATGATAGGAAAATAAACTTTGATGCTTGGTGTGCAACATTTCTTCTTACCGCTGTGTTGCAGATGTTTTTATCTGCAACGTATCTGCAACGGTATCTGCAACGCTATAATTGTTTATCAGTCAGTTTGTTATTTCGATTTTGTTGCAGGTGGCAGATGTTTTTTTATTTTTCAAACTTTATTGTAGGGAAAATTAGAGGTAATAGTGGCTTGAGGAAAAGAATCTTTTAACCTTGCGTGAGAAGGAGTTCTATTAAAAATATATATATATGTAGGACAGGTGACTGGTATTAATTTATAAAAGCAGAGATTATGAGCAATAAAATTTATCCTATCGGCATTCAGAATTTCGAAAAGATTCGTAATGACGGTTATTTCTATATTGATAAAACTGCATTAATGTATCAAATGGTCAAGACCGGAAGTTATTACTTCTTGAGTCGTCCGCGCCGTTTTGGAAAGAGTCTGCTCATTTCTACCTTGGAGGCTTATTTCCAAGGGAAAAAGGAACTGTTTGAAGGATTGGCTGTGGAAAAGTTGGAAAAGGATTGGATAAAGCATCCTATATTGCATCTCGACCTTAATATTGAGAAGTATGACACGCTGGAAAGTCTGGATAAAATATTGAATGATAATCTTGAATATTGGGAAAGCCAATACGGCACCCGTCCGTCTGAAACATTCTTTTCCCTGCGCTTTGCCGGTATCATTCGAAAAGACGGGGCAACGTGTAGTTATTCTGGTAGATGAGTATGACAAACCTATGCTGCAAGCTATCG
>OJRZ01000314.1_pt1 | contig 52290 bp, 40 predicted proteins | sample 1599291 | NCBI WGS metagenome assembly OJRZ01 (sample SAMN04168657, study PRJEB22393) | human gut metagenome | biome: human gut microbiome; feature: stool | host: Homo sapiens | collected 2014-03-20
TGCCTGTTCGGGTGTAATGGGTTGATAATTCCATTTGTGAGTCATTTTATATATTGTTTTTTCCTTTTTTCAGTCTCGTGGTTGGAAGAGGTTTCGTTTCTCTCGGGAAAAGCCTGTATTTTTCCAACAAGGCGTAAAAGTACGAAAAAGTATGGAAACAGAGGAAGGTTATGCGGAAAAACTTTGCGCAAAACTTTTTCATGCTCGCATGAAAGTTCTACATTCGATTTGTATTACCTTTGTTTCTCTAAAAACTTTGAACGTGATATGTTGACATTCATCTCTTGTGCCAAAACGATGACGGCACGCACATCTGTAGGAGTCCCTGAAATAACCGTTCCGTACTTTCAGGCGGAAGCAGTACAGAATGCCTTGGATATGGGGCAATTTTCAGCTGCTGACCTAGAACGTCTGTTACGCATAAATTCCAAGATTGCCGCTGAGAATTATCTGCGCTATCAGGATTTCTTTTCGGAGGCAAATTCTGCGATGCCCGCTATCTGTGCCTATACCGGTGCGGTGTTCAAACGTATAGTACCGAAAGATTTTTCCGAAGATGATTTTCGTTACGCTCAGGAACACATGCGTATCACTTCCTTTCTGTACGGACTGCTTCGTCCGCTGGACGGGATAAAGCCTTATCGTATGGAAGGAGATGTACGCCTGCCCGAAAGGGGAGGGATGACTATGTTTGATTACTGGAAACCTTTGCTGACGGATTATTTTATAGCGGATATCAAACGTCAGGGTGGCATACTCGTTAATCTTGCCAGTGGTGAGATGAGAGATCTGTTCGACTGGAAGCGAGTAGAAGAAGAAGTCCGTGTCATTACTCCCGAATTCCAGGTATGGAAAGGCGGGCAGCTAAAGACAATTGTGATATATGCCAAGATGTGCCGCGGGGAAATGCTACGCTATATTATTAAAAATCGCATTGAAAATCCCGAAGACTTGAGAGCTTTTACGTGGGAGGGCTTCGCTTACGATGAAGGGCGCAGTACGGATGAGCACTTGCAATTTACGCTGGTGTGATCAGCGGAGGTGGCTATGATTGCAAAAGCTCCATGTATTCTTCGTAGCTGATATATCTTCCTCCCATTGATTTCAGATGGGGAGTTTCGAACTGGCAGTCTATCAGTACGCCGCCATGCTCTCCGAAGAATTGTGCCAAGTGGATGAGGGCTAACTTGGATGCACTGGGAACCAGTGAAAACATACTTTCACCGAAAAAGCAGCGTCCCAAGGTTACTCCGTAGAGTCCGCCTACTAACTGTTCCTCTTCCCATATTTCTACGCTGGCGGCAAAGCCCTGTTCATGCAGAAGTGTGTAAGCCTCTATCATCTCCGGACCGAGCCAGGCACCTTCCATATCCATCCTCAGTTCTCCGCACTTACGGATGACTTCATCAAAAGCCTGATTGATGGTGACGTCGTATTTCCCCTTGTTCATGAGCGTACGCATGGAGTGGGAGATATGGACTTCGTCAGGGAAAATGACGAAGCGTTCCAGCGGGCACCACCATTGTATCATTCCCTCCTGAAAAGTGTACCAGGGGAATATCCCGTTGGAGTAAGCCTGGATGAGGCGGTCGGTCGACAGATCACCGCCCACTGCCAGTAATCCGTCCGGATCGCCGTAGTGCGGATCGGGAAATGTAATTTCGTCAGTTAGTGCAAAGACCATAGTATCACTTTTTTGAGAGTTGCAGGATTAACTGATCTTTGTCTACCCGTATGCAAGTTTTACCACCGGACTTTAAGGAACCGAATAAGATTTCGCGCATCAGTAGTGGCTTCAGATGCGAAGCTATCACACGGTCCATTTCGCGGGCGCCATATTCGGGCAGGAATCCACGTTGCAATAACCAGTTGCGGGCTTCCGGACTCAGTTCCATCTCTATCTGACGTGTGGCAAGCTTGTTGCTCAGTTCTCCAAGCTTCTTGTTGAGGATAAGTGAGGCCATATCCCGATTCATATCGTGGAAAACGACAGTAGCGGACAGACGGTTGATAAACTCCGGCTTGAAGGTCTTCTTGACTTGTTTCAACATGGCTTCCCCGGCTGTAATCTGACTGCTGAATCCAATAGATGCCTGACGGGCAAATTGTGCACCGGCATTTGAAGTCATGATAAGTACAACGTGGCGGCAGTCGGCTTTTCGTCCCTTATTATCCGTAAGAACAGCATAGTCCATTACTTGTAGCAGGATGTTGAATACATCGGGATGGGCTTTCTCTATTTCATCAAGCAGCAGTACGCAGTTGGGAGTTTTGCGGATGGCGTCGGTTAATAAACCACCGTCTTCATAACCTACATATCCGGCGGGTGAACCGATTAATTTGGCTACGGTATGCTTCTCGGTATATTCGCTCATATCGAAACGTTGCAAGGAAATACCCAGTTCGGAGGCCAGCACTTTGGCTACTTCGGTTTTACCTACTCCGGTAGGACCGACGAAGAGCAGGCTTGCCAGCGGTTTGTTTTCATCCAGCAGTCCGGCTTTGGACATTTGTACGGCTTCCACTACTTGACGCACTGCCTCTTCCTGACCGTAAATTTTGGCACTGATACGTGCATGCAAAGTTTCCAGTGAGGTGGTATCTTCTTCTTTCATGGCGAGTGCATCTACTTTACAGATACGGGCGAGTACATCGGTTATCAATGTCTTGTCCACAATTTGCTCTCCGGAAGGTATAGGGTGAATTTCGCGGTAAGCTCCTGCTTCATCCACCAAGTCGATAGCCTTGTCGGGCAGAAAGCGGTCGCTGATATAGCGGACACTTGCTTTGACGGCGTAAGGGATTACATCAGGTTGATAGGTTACTCCATGAAATTCTTCATATTTTTCTTTCAGTCCTTCTACAATATGGATGGTTTCCTCAATGCTCGGTTCATGTATATCTATTTGTTGGAAGCGGCGCACCAACCCCTTGCTGCGGGCAAAGTAACGGTTGTATTCCTCGTAAGTAGTAGAACCGATGAAACGGATGTCTCCGCTTTCCAGATAAGGTTTCAGCATATTGGATGCATCCATGGAGCCGTCTCCTGTACGTCCGGCACCTATCAGATTGTGTATCTCGTCGATATAGATGATGGCACGTCCTTCATTGCGGACACCTTCCATAATGGTTTTCAGGCGTTTTTCAAAGTCACCCCGGTATTGCGTACCTGCCAGTAGAGTACCTAAATCCAGTTCATAGATACGGCAGTCGAGGAGTCGTTCGGGGACCTCACGTGCTTCGATGCGGGCAGCGAGTCCGTAAGCGAGGGAGGTTTTGCCAACGCCCGGTTCGCCTACATGCAGCGGATTGTTTTTCTCTTTGCGACAGAGCACCTGGATGGTTCGTTCCAGTTCAGCTTCCCGTCCGATGAGTGGATTGTGGTCTTGCAGACAGTCATTCAGACAAGTTACAAAGTTTCGCCAGGGCTCACTTTTTTCCTGTGGAGAGGTTTGCAGATTGTCTTCTTCCTCCACTTCTTCATATCGGGAGATGAGTTGGCTGATAAATTCGGGTAGATCTTCTTCAAGAGCTTCTTTCAGGATATGGCATGCCCAGGAGTCCTTGAGCTGGAGCATGCTTTGCACTAAATGGGGGACGTTCAATGCTTCAGCACTTGAATAGTCTATCATCAGATAGGCATGTTGTATCAGTTCGTTGAGCTGGGTTGAAACTTCCAGTTCATAATCCATGTCTGCGGGAACGCTTTCCAGTTCTTCCGTGAAATAATTCTCTAAAGAGAAAGCAAGTTCCTGGGTATCACAGAAACACATATTTAAAGCATTGGCAAAGGGACTCTGTTCCAGAAATGCACTCAGCAAATGCTCAGGTGTGATAAATTCATGGCGATAAGATATCGCTTTTTTTTGTGCATAGGTGAATGCGCTGTTCACATGCACTGTATTTTGTATATCCATAATCTTCTCCTAATTCTTATTCTTCTTCCGGCGCAACGGTGAGCCGGAGTGGAAAATTCTCTTCGCGTGCCATACGGGTCGCTTTCTGTACTTTCGATTGTGCAATGTCGTATGTATAGATGCCTACCACTGCTGATTGACTCTTGTGTACCTGTAGCATCAGCGTTTCTGCTTCTGCTGCCGATTTAAAGAATATGGTAGTAAGTGTCTTGACGACAAACTCCATCGTGGTGAAGTCATCGTTATAGATGATCACCTTGAAGTGCTGCGGCTCGCGCAGGTCTGTACGTTCCTTTTCTTTGAAAGATGATTGTTGCTGTTCCATAATTGGGCAAATATTTTTTTCCTATTGGGCAAAAGTTTTTCTCCTACTGAAGAAAATAAAACGTTCATTCCGTACTCGGTCTGTGTTAGGAGCAGAGGTGTGGATAAGTATATCCTTATCTCTTCTTTCTCAAATCCCTTCCTTCGTATTTACAGATTGCCTGAATCCATTCTTCTTCCAGAGGTTTGGATTCATGTTTCTCTAAATCAAAAGTGACCATTACAGAGGTACAGATGCATTTGATCTCCTGTGTTTCCGTATCAATCACCCGCTGTGCGAGGTGAAAACTTTTGGTGCCGATTTCAGTAACGGCTGTTTGTACAGCGATGTGATCCGAACCATAAATCTGTGCAAGAAAGTTCGCTTCTATATGTACGACGACAATGCCGTCTTTCTCCCAATCGACGTCCGGGCATACGGAAGCAAAGTACTCGGTTTTTCCCAAATCATAGAAAGAGAAATAAACCGTATTATTCACGTGGCCGAACTTATCGACATCATTAAATCGTAGTTGTATGGGCAGGGTGTGGTTAAATTGAATTTCTTCCATTGTTTTCTCTTAAACTTTTCTATTAATCCGTGCAAAAATACTACTTTTGCGTGTTAATCACTGTATTTATACACCAAGAAATGATAGAAGATATTAAAAAAGCCTGTCAAGTGATGAACGAAGGCGGAGTCATTCTGTACCCCACCGACACCATTTGGGGCATAGGTTGTGACGCTACCAACGAAGAAGCTGTGCGGCGAGTGTATCAGATAAAACAGCGTTCGGACAGTAAAGCGATGCTTGTGTTAGTCGATTCTCCTGTAAAGGTGGACTTCTATGTGCAGGATGTGCCGGAAGTAGCCTGGGATTTGATTGAGGTGGCAGACAAACCGCTGACAATCATTTATTCCGGTGCACGAAACCTGGCATCCAATCTGATTGCCGAAGATGGCAGTGTAGGTATCCGGGTGACGAATGAAGAATTCTCAAAACGTCTCTGTCAACAGTTTCGTAAGGCGATTGTTTCTACGTCAGCTAATATCAGCGGGCAACCTTCACCGGCAAATTATAGTGAGATCACAGAAGAACTTAAGTCCATGGTCGACTATGTGGTAGGCTATCGACAGGAAGAAATGGGACATCCGAAACCATCCAGCATTATAAAACTGGATAAAGGTGGCGTTATAAAAATTATTCGGGAATAAGATAACGGGCTATAAGCTATTGTTGGTCTTATCTCTATAAGTTCACTTATGCTCTGAGCTTGTCGAAGAATTTTCTCTCTTATTAAATAGATATGAGAGTAAATTCTTTATTTCGTTTAGAATGGTAAATATAGGTATATGGAAAAAGAGAAGAGAAGTTTGTTTCAGCGTTTCCTTTTATGGCGTGAAAAGAATATAAAGGAAAAACAGTTTATCCTGATACTCAGTTTTCTGGTAGGTATCTTTACGGCTGTTACAGCTTTGATACTGAAGATGCTGATACACTGGATACAAAATTTCCTGACGAATAATTTCAATACAACGGAGGCCAATTACCTTTATTTGGTTTATCCGGTAGTGGGAATTTTTCTGGCAGGCTTGTTTGTGCGCTATGTCGTGAAGGATGACATCAGTCATGGAGTTACAAAAATCCTTTATGCCATTTCTCGTCGGCAAGGGCGGATTAAGCGGCACAATACATGGTCGTCTGTGATTGCCAGTTCCATAACCATTGGTTTTGGTGGTTCGGTAGGAGCCGAGGCACCTATTGTACTGACAGGCTCTGCTATTGGTTCCAATCTGGGAAGTGTCTTCAAAATGGAGCACCGTACTTTGATGCTTTTGGTGGGTTGTGGGGCTGCCGGTGCCATTGCAGGTATTTTCAAGGCACCTATTGCAGGATTAGTGTTTACGCTGGAAGTGCTTATGATAGACCTGACTATGACCTCTCTGCTTCCGTTGCTGATTTCTGCGGTGACAGCTGCAACGGTTTCTTATATCACTACCGGAACGGAAGCAATGTTTAAATTTCATCTAGATCAGGCATTCGAGATGGAGCGCATTCCTTACGTTATCATGCTGGGTATTTTCTGCGGACTGGTTTCACTCTACTTTACCCGTGCCATGAATTCTGTAGAAGGCGTTTTCGGCAAACTGAAAGGCCCTTACCAGAAATTGGCTTTAGGTGGTATTATGCTGAGTATCCTGATATTTCTTTTTCCGCCGCTCTATGGTGAAGGTTACGACACCATTGAATTATTGCTGAACGGTACTTCCAATGCTGATTGGGATACAGTCATGAACAACTCATTCTTTTATGGACACGGTAATTTGCTACTGCTTTATCTGATGCTGATTATTTTGTTTAAGGTGTTTGCGTCCAGTGCCACAAACGGTGGTGGGGGTTGCGGTGGTATTTTTGCACCCTCTTTGTATCTGGGTTGTATTGCGGGCTTCGTCTTTGCCTTTTTCAGTAATAAGTTTGATTTCTCGTACTATTTACCCGAAAAGAATTTTGCCTTGATGGGTATGGCAGGGGTGATGAGTGGTGTCATGCATGCCCCGCTGACCGGAGTCTTCCTGATAGCCGAGCTGACGGGAGGATATGACCTTTTCCTGCCGCTGATGATTGTAGCTGCCAGTTCATATCTGACGATTATAGTTTTCGAACCTCATAGTATTTATTCCATGCGTTTGGCCAAAAAGGGAGAATTGCTAACCCATCATAAGGATAAAGCGGTACTTACCCTGATGAAAGTAGAGAATGTCGTGGAGAAAGATTTTGTTGTGGTTCATCCTGAAATGGATTTGGGTGAGTTGGTGAAGGCTATTTCGGCTTCACGGCGTAATATATTCCCTGTAACGGATAAGAGTGGGATACTGATTGGAATTGTCACCTTGGACGATATCCGGAATATCATGTTCAGGCAAGAACTATATCATCGTTTCACAGTAGGGAAACTGATGACGGCTATCCCCGCACGTCTGTATGATACGGATAGCATGGAGCAGGTGATGCGTACATTTGATGATACGAAAGCATGGAACCTTCCTGTAGTAGATGAAGAAGGACATTATTTGGGATTTGTCTCCAAGTCTAAGATATTCAACTCATACCGTCAGGTATTGGTACATTTCTCTGAAGATTAAAAAGTTTTTATATGATGAAGAAAGAAGATTTACGGATTGTTTACATGGGTACTCCGGATTTTGCAGTGGAGTCCTTGCGTTGTTTGGTAGAAGGCGGATATAATGTAGTAGGAGTCATCACCATGCCTGATAAACCGGCGGGTAGGGGACATAAACTTCAATTCTCTCCTGTGAAGCAATATGCACTGGAACAGAATCTTCCTTTATTGCAACCGGAAAAACTGAAAGATGAGGCTTTTGTCGAAGCTCTGCGTGAGTGGAAAGCCGATTTGCAGATAGTGGTTGCTTTCCGTATGCTGCCCGAGGTGGTGTGGAATATGCCGCGTTTGGGAACTTTCAATCTTCATGCTTCTCTTTTGCCCCAATACCGGGGAGCAGCTCCCATTAATTGGGCAGTTATCAATGGTGATACAGAAACGGGAATCACGACTTTTTTCCTGCGTCATGAGATTGATACAGGCGAAGTGATTCAGCAAGTGCGTATTCCTATCGCAGATACAGATAATGTAGGCATTGTACACGATAAGCTGATGATGCTTGGTGGAAAACTGGTAACTGAAACGGTGGATGCAATATTGAATGATGCTGTGAAACCTATTCCACAGGAAGAAATGGCGATTGTAGGCGAGTTGCGACCGGCACCGAAGATTTTTAAAGATACATGCCGCATCGATTGGAATCAACCAGTCAAACGTATTTATGATTTTATCCGTGGTTTGTCTCCTTATCCGACTGCTTGGTCAGAACTGGTTCAATCCGATGGAGAAGCGGTAGTTGTGAAGATATTTGAGACAAAAAAGATATTAAAGTCCCATGAATTAGCTCCCGGTACTTTGCTGACAGATGGCAAAACTTATATCCATGTGGCTGCGGCAGACGGCTTTATTGATATACATGCCTTGCAGCTTCCCGGCAAGAAGCGTCTGAAGACAGATGAACTTTTGCGTGGCTTCCGGTTGACCGAAGAGTTCAGAATGAAATAGTTACGAGCTACAAGTTACAAGCTACAAGTGCTATGCAGAGTGATAGCGTAGCAACTTGTAGCTTGTAGCTCGTAGCTCGTAACTTATTGCTTATATTTTTGTTCCTTTCCCAAAATTTTCCTTTCTTTGCACATTATTAACTACTAAACATTGAATGCCTATCGGAATACATTACGCTGAAATCTAAAAACACACGTAATGAAAAAGCAAACAAATGCTACTGACGAAACGTTGGTAGCCCTTTATGCACAAGGTAATAACGAGGCATTCGATATCCTGTTGAACCGTTATAAGGATCGTCTTTATGCGTATATCTATTACACGGTACGTAATGAAGAACTGGCGGAAGATATATTTCAGGAAACTTTCACAAAAGCTATTGTCACTATTCAGCAAGGGCGTTACAATGAAAATGGCAAATTTCCTGCTTGGTTGACCCGTATTGCCCATAATCTTATTATTGACTGTTTCCGTCAGGAAAAACAGGAGAATCTGGTATCCTGCGATGAAGAAGAACGGAATTTACTGAACAATATCCGTTTGTCCGAAGGGACGGTTGAATCTGAAATCGTAAATCATCAGATCCTTTCAGATGTGCGTCGTTTAATAAAGCACTTGCCGGACGAACAACGTGAGGTCGTACATATGCGTTTTTATCAAGATCTCAGTTTCAAGGAGATAGCTGAGATGACGGGAGTCAGTATCAATACTTCTTTGGGGCGGATGCGTTATGCCATTTTAAACCTGAGACGGATGGCGGAGAAATATGGAATAGCCTTGACCGTAAACTAAAATATTTCATTCAATTTAACTCATGGATTTGCCCGGGCATAGTGGTTTTACATTATGCTCGGGCGGTTTGTCTACAAAACTCATATTTTTTATAGTTTCTCGTATACTATTTTTCTTTCTCTCACGTTCTTATCATATAAAGGAACTCCTATTTCATGACGGGTAGCCTGTGACTTCAGCTTTTAATTTTTAATTATCAATTTTTAATTCAATGAGCCTATGGATAAAAAAACTACTCCTTCCTTTTCTTCTTCATCCGTAAAACCGCGTACATCCGGTGGTACAATATCCGGTGAACGTCCGCAGCCTTCCGAGAAAACTTTGGATTTTCTTCGTAGTCTGGCCCGCAATTACCGGATTGTATCTCAGCTTCCGCAAGGCTTGCAGGGGATAATATTAGGATGAATGAAATCTTTTATCTACATTTGTACGTTATATCTATATATAATCTGTAAAATGTAGTGTATTATGAAACCAATCATAGCTCCTTCAATCTTGTCCGCAGATTTCGCTTATCTGGCAAAGGACCTGGAAATGCTGAACCGCAGTGAAGCCGACTGGGTACATATTGATGTTATGGACGGTGTGTTCGTTCCCAATATATCTTTCGGCTTTCCCGTATTGAAGTACGTGGCAAAGATTTCAAAGAAGCCTTTGGATGTACATCTGATGATAGTACAACCCGAGAAATTCATTCATGAAGTGAAAGCGTTGGGGGCACACACCATGAACGTGCATTTCGAAGCATGTCCGCACCTGCACCGGGTAGTGCAACAAATACGTGAAGCCGGTATGCAACCTGCTGTGACGCTGAATCCTGCTACTCCTGTAGCTATGCTGAAAGATATTATCCAGGATGTATATATGGTGCTGCTGATGAGTGTAAATCCCGGCTTTGGCGGACAGCAATTCATAGAACATACCATTGAGAAAGTACGTGAATTGCGTGCTCTGATAGATAGTACCGGTTCAAAAGCGCTGATCGAGGTGGATGGCGGTGTGAACCTGGAAACAGGTGCCCGTCTGGTGGCTGCCGGTGCTGATGCACTGGTTGCAGGAAATGCGGTCTTTGCCGCTCCTGATCCCGAAGGGATGATACATTCGTTAAAAGAACTCTAACTTTACATTCAGTTGATAAACAACACCCTGCAACGGCATCCTTTCTTACGACTTTTGATGCCGTTGACAGGTGGTATTATATGCGGAGATGCATACTTCTTCCATCAGCGTGCAGAGCTTTCCTTAAATATTCCCGAAGAGACGTCTTATTTGTTTTCCACGTTTTCTCCTGTATGGATTTGTTTGGCAGGTTTCCTTTTACTCTTTTTCGCTTATTTTCTTTCCGGTAAATATCGAATTCATTGGTTGTATGGTCTTTCTGTATTTCTTTGTTGCTTCGGTTTAGGTGCCGGCATATCAGGGGAGCGTTTGCATCGTGTGGTTTTTCCTTTTTCAGGTGATGCAGCGGTCTACCAGGCAGTTATCAGTGAACAACCGGAAATGAAGGAAAAAAGTCTTTTATGTCGGGTTCAGTTAGAAGGGAGAGTGGAAAAAGGGGCTGTGCAGAGAAGTGATCGTGAGCATACTTTCTTATTCTATTTCCCGAAAGATTCTACTACTGCTTCATTGAGCCGGGGAGATAGATTGTGGGTGCGCACCCGACTTACTCCCCCGGTTAATAATGGCAATCCTGATGAATTCGATTATATACGTTATCTTGTCCGTAAAGGTGGTACTGGTACGGCTTATATCCCTGCCGGACATTGGCGGATAGTGGGGCATGATGCTTCTCGTACTCTCCGTCAGATAGTTTCGGATTATCAGGAAAAAGTGTTGGGAATCTATCGTCATTTAGGCTTTCAGGGAGATAATCTGGCTGTACTTTCCGCTCTCACGGTTGGCGACAAAGAAAACCTGAGTGAAGACATCCGGGAGACTTATTCAATAACAGGTGCCAGTCATGTGCTGGCTCTTTCGGGGCTTCATATCGGTTTTTTGTATGCTTTACTCTTTTTTCTTTTGTCTCTTATTTGGAAGCGGTGGAGTTACTTTAAGCCTTTCGGGCTTTTTCTGATTATTCTTTTTTTATGGGGATTTGCCTTCCTAACGGGACTGTCTTCTTCTGTAGTACGTTCTGTTATCATGTTTTCTTTATTAGCGATATCCAGTCTGCAACCGGAGAAACCGTTAACACTGAATACTCTGGCTGCTACTGCTTTTCTGATGCTGCTTTATAATCCGCTTTGGCTGTTTGATGTCGGTTTTCAATTATCTTTTGTTGCAGTAGCTTCTATCTTACTCATTCAACCCAAACTTTATAATTTACTTTCCGTACGATATCGTATTCCTCGTTACATTTGGGGCCTGTTGACAGTTTCTATTGCTGCGCAAATTGGTACGGCTCCTTTGGTTATTCTTTATTTCTCCCGTTTCTCAACTCATTTTCTGCTAACGAACTTGTGGGTAATTCCTATGGTAACGTTGATTTTATATTCTGCTGTTTTTATGCTTATTCTGACTCCTTTCCCTTTTCTGCAGCAAGGATTTGCATCTGTTGTCAATATATTACTAAGTAGCCAGAATAATGTTCTACGCCGTATAGAACAATTTCCCATGTCTTCCATTGATGGACTCTGGACGGAATGTTGGGAAATAATGTTGTTTTATATTTTTCTTTTGTCTCTGTTCAGGAATTTTTCTGTTCGTACCTCCCGTAGTATCTATTTTTCTTTGTGTTGTTTGCTTCTTCTTACTACTTATCATACAGTTTTGGTTAGTTCGCCTGTACCTCAGTGCTGTATTGCCTTTTATAACGTGCGTAACTGTCCTGCTGTCCATTGCCTTGCCGCTAATGGGAAGTCCTGGTTGGCCTGTGCCGATAGCTTGCCGGATGTATCCCGTTTGTATCGTGCGCTTTCTCCGAACTGGAATCATCAGCGTCTTTCCACTCCCGAAGTATTGACCGGTGATTATGCTACCTCCGGTTTGGCTTTCCATAACCATATTGTTTCTTATGCCGGCAAGCGAATTTGTTTGCTTCACGATGCCCGCTGGCGGAATAAAATTTCGAGTCATCCTTTAACTATTGATTATCTGTATATTTCTAAAGGTTATAAAGGACGCATCGAAGAACTAACTACCTTGTTCCGTATTCGGACTGTTATTCTGGATACTTCCCTTTCTGATTATCACAGTGACATTCTTAGAGAGGATTGCTCCCGTTTGGCTATTCCTTGTATTTCTTTGAAAGAGAGGGGAGCGCTTTGTATTCCTCTGTAACCATACGCACACTATTTGCTACGCTGCTACCATCAGCACTACGAAAACTGAGATAAGCTATCAGTTCATCATCTTGCCATTCATCAGGAATCATTAGTTCGGCAGTTCCGTCCTGGCGAAAATCGGCTTCGGTGTCATAGACAGCCATTCCTTTGTCTTTGTTGTACGCCAGAACCATAGCTATGTCTGTGTCTTCTGCATTGCCCGTGCCGCTATTATCCTTCCAGTTAAAAACATTTTTTCTTTTCCTTTATTTAGAATCACCTTCTTCAGCATATAGGACATAGCGGCGTTATACGCTGATTTTTCTCCTGTGAATTCTTTATAACCGATACGTATGAAAGGTTTGATTATTCTCAAAAAACTGAATGCCATAGCAAATTTTCCTCGTTGTTCTTGCTGCTTTGGGGTACGAGGGTTGCTGACTTTGGCAGCATGTGCACGTATATAATAGTTTGATTTCCAGTGAACACCTACTATTGTTCCTACTTTTCCGGAGACACCTCCGAGGATGTCTTTTTTGATACTTCCCATAATGTTTTCTCTTTAAATTATTGTTTTTGTTTAGGGTGTGAAAGTATGGAAAAGAAGCACTTTTGTCATCATGCCGGTTATTTTTGCGTTTAATTGCAGCGTTTTGCTTAGTTATTCTGAATTTACCGGAAGATTTATTTTTCCGGTATATCATTTATCCCTCTCTATACTTAAGACATACCAGCTCCATATTAAGACCGTTTTTTCTCCATGTAGAGGTACCTCTGAGTGGGAAATGTATGGAGCAAGTATATCTCGGATATTGTTCATACTATAGAATTTCATTCACATTTCTCATCTGAAAATATAAGTTGTAAGAAAATAAATGATATTTTTACAGGTATTATTACGACAAAAGAATTTATGAATACTAAGAATACTACATTTATTGGAAGCCGTTGGTTTTATGCCATCTGTTTTATCGGACTGTTTATTGTTGAAACGCTAATAGCTCTTTTTGTCCGCGATGCCTTTATACGTCCCTATATGGGTGATGTATTGGTAGTGATACTGATATACTGTTTTGCGCGTATATTTATCACTGAACCTTTGCGCGGACTACCGTTATGGATATTCCTGTTTGCTTGTTGCATTGAAGCGTTCCAGTACTTTCAGATTATTACTGTGTTGGGATTACAAGATTGTACGTTAGCAAAGGTCGTATTAGGTACGTCATTTTCGTGGTGGGATATTGTTTGTTATGCAGTGGGGTGTGTGCCTCTGTTTTTTATAAAGAAGTAGTGCCCATTCCTTGTGAATCCCTATTTTAATTGGTCTTTTTAGTTCTTTAACGATAAAACTTAGTTATAAAACTAAAAATATTAGTTTATTTGCAGAGATGTTATAAATGTTGAATCTGAAAACACACTAAGAATTATGAGAAAAGGATGGTTATACGCCACAGGTCTGGTTTGTCTGATGGCTGCTTGTACCGGTACTCCGCAATCCTCTGCAGATGGATTATGCTCGATTGATGTGGCAGGTGCTATGGAAAAGCCTGCCGAGTTGAAACTTTCGGAATTGGGAAGCGATGTGCGTTATGTTTTGTTGGAAACCACTGATTCATGCCTGATAGGTGGGAATCCGAATATTCTGTTGCTGGATAAACAGATTGCGGTTGTCTCAGGAAAAAACTGTTTCTTGTTTGATAAGGAAACAGGCAAGTTCTTAACTAAGGTTGGTCATGTGGGAGAAGATCCGGAAGCATATTCAGGACCGGCACCTACGTATAATGATGTGGACGGACTGCTTTACTTTATGCGTCGCCCTGCTACTTTGCAAAAGTATGATATGCAGGGAAAATATCGCGGTAAACTGACTATTCCTACCCCTCCGGCCTCACCGGGAGATTTTTGTTTTACAGATTCATTGGTGATCGGACATTATAATAATCTGGCTATGGGATACAATGCCCGTTCATTATTGTTTTTCAATGAAGCGGGCGAACAGGTAGATACGGTTCCCAGTCTATTTCCGGTATTGCCGGAAAAGGGCGTGCAGGATATTGCCAGCATCAGTGTGATCAAGCAAGGCAATGCGGGTATTGTTTTGAGTAACTTTAAAGATGGGGAAAATTCGGCAAGTATTACAGGTATTCCTTTCTTATGGAAGAGTGATGGAAAAGTACGGTTTAAAGAGAGTTTTAACGATACGATCTATACTGTGGAGAGGAATGGTCTGGTTCCTTATATTGCATTCGCTACCGGTAAATGGCATTGGGGAGCAGAGGCGCGTACCGATTCTAAAAATAACGAAAATCGCTTGTTGGTAGGCTGTATCTTTGAAACAAAAGACAATGTCTTCTTCCAGTGTATTCAGGGACTATATTCAGATCCCAAGACATTCAATGGCATTTATGACCGGAAAGCAAAGACTACCCGTATGTATGCCGAAGCAGATGGCATAACGGATGACCTGAACGGATTTATGGCTTTTCGTCCTAAAGCATGTAGTATGAAGGGAGAATATGGAATGATTATAGACTCCGGAACTGTACTGGAATGGCTGGAAGAAAATCCCGAAGCTGCGGAAAATGACAAGCTCTCAGTATTGAAAGAATTGACGGATGATTCTAATCCGATAGTAGCTATTACAGTACCCAAATAAAAAATGGCATGTATTCTTGTCCACCCCTTTTGGGGTGGGCAAAAATGTATTTCTTTGATAATTAGAAAAATAATGCTTTAAAAGCAATCTGTTTTTGTCCACATATCCATAATGACTTATAATCGAAAAACGACTAATTTTGCATACATTAAGTGTAAACGGAAAAACTAATATCGAATGATAAAGACACAGAACTATCGGCTTTTGCTCTGCCTGGCACTATTTGTACTGGCAGCATGCTCCGGTGCGAAAAAAGAAGAAGCTGCCGACGAAGGAGTGACAACCGTATTGCCGGATGAGAAAAATGAAGTGACCGTGACGACCTTAAAACGGCAAACCTTCAACCATGAACTGGTAAGCAACGGTAAGGTAGTAGCTGGAGGAATGGCAGATTTGCGTTTTGAAAGTTCGGGGATCGTGGCACAGATTTATGTGAAAAACGGTGACCGGGTACATAAAGGACAAAAACTGGCGGAACTGGATAAATTCCGTTTGAAGAATAAGACCGCCCAAACCAAGGATGCTTTGGAGAAAGCGAAATTAGAATTGCAGGATGTATTGATCGGTCAGGGTTATGCGGCAGATGATACAGCCAAGGTGCCCGACGATATTATGCAGTTGGCAAGAGTGAAGAGCGGTTATGATCAAACCCTTTCCCAATACGAACTGGCTAAATATGAAGAAGAGCATGCTACGTTGGTTGCTCCTTTCAATGGAGTGGTGGCCAATCTCTTTTCTAAGCCATACAATGCAGCAAACACTTCCGATACTTTCTGTTCCATTATCGGGACACAGGGCATGGAAGCGGATTTTACTGTATTGGAGAGTGAACTTCCCCTTATTAAGAGTGGAGATAAAGTCGTTGTGACTCCTTATGCCGATCCTGCTGCAAAATATGAGGGGCGTATTTCAGAAATCAATCCCCTGGTGGACGACAAGGGTATGGTAAAGGTGAAAGCCATTGTCAGCGGACAGGGCAAACTGTTTAATGGCATGAATATTCGGGTGAATGTGCATCGCTCGCTTGGCGAACAGTTGGTCATTCCTAAGAGTTCCGTGGTGCTGCGTTCCGGTAAGCAAGTGGTCTTCACGTTGAAAGATAATAAAGCCAAATGGAATTACGTACAGACAGTATTGGAGAATTCAGAGAATTATACCATTGTGGAGGATGAAGTGCATGAAGGAGACGTGGTGATTGTGACGGGTAATGTAAACCTGGCTCATGAGGCACCGGTGATAATTAAAAATTAATAATTAAAGGGGGATGGTTAAGTTTCTGGTACATCGGCCCATTGCCGTATTAATGGCGTTTACCGCGTGTTTTATTGTCGGTCTGGTGACGTATTTCACGTTGCCGGTATCTTTGTTGCCGGACATTGCCATTCCGGAGATTACAGTACAAATCTCGGCACAGAATACTTCAGCCCGTGAGTTGGAGAATACTGTGGTAAAACCGTTGCGGCAACAGTTGATTCAAGTGGCACGCCTGAAAGACATGGACAGCGAAGCGCGGGATGGGGCAGGGCTTATCCGCCTGAGTTTTGATTTTGGCACGAATACCGACCTGGCTTTTATAGAGGTGAACGAGAAGATCGATGCTGCCATGAACTACCTGCCTAAGGATACTGAACGCCCTAAAGTAGTGAAGGCAAGCGCTACTGATATTCCGGTATTTTACCTTAACCTCACTTTAAAGAATGACAGTGCTTACAGGCAAACCGACGAACGGGCATTTCTTGATTTATGTGAGTTTGCTGAGAATGTTATTAAACGCCGTATTGAGCAACTGACAGAAGTGGCAATGGTGGATGTCACCGGCTTGGTGGAACGGCAACTACAGATTGTACCGGATAAAAATAAACTTGCAGTTCTGGGACTCTCCATTCAGGATGTGGAAACAGCGCTTGCGCAGAATAATGTGGAACCGGGCAGCATGATCGTGCGCGACGGATATTACGAATACAATATCAAATTCTCTACTTTGCTGCGCACGGAAGATGATGTGAAAAATATCCTTATTAATAAAGAAGGCCGTATTATCCGCCTGGAGGAATTTTGTGAGATCGGCGTTGTTTCCGTCAAGGAGAAAGGGATCTCCATGAGCAATGGTAAGCGGGCAATGACACTGGCCATCATCAAGCAGGCGGACGAGAATATGGATGACATGAAGGAGGCTATCGGCGGCACTATGGACTATTTTCAGAGTGTATATCCGGATATCGAGTTCAGTGTCAGTCGCAACCAGACGGAATTGCTGGATTATACCATCTCCAATTTGCAACAGAACCTTTCGTTGGGCTTCCTCTTTATCTGCATTGTAGCTGTCCTTTTTCTGGGGGATGTTAAATCACCGTTCATCATCGGATTGAGTATGGTGGTTTCCATTGTTATCTGTTTCCTCTTCTTTTATCTGTTCAAGATGTCCCTGAATATCATATCCCTTTCCGGACTGATTCTGGCGTTGGGTATGATGATTGATAGTTCCATTATTGTAACTGAGAATATTTCGCAATACCGGGAGCGGGGGTATTCGTTGAGGCGTGCATGTATTGCGGGTACCAGTGAGGTGGTTACACCTATGCTTAGTTCCTCATTGACTACGATAGCGGTATTCGTGCCGTTGATTTTCATGAGTGGTATTGCCGGTGCTATCTTCTATGATCAGGCTTTTTCTGTAACAGTGGGGCTGATGGTATCTTATTTTACAGGTATCATGCTGTTGCCGGTGCTCTATATGCTGGTATACCGCACAGGGCTGCGTAAGTCATGGTTCTCGCGTATCCGTATCAATAATCCTATAAAGGATCATACGCTCGACCGCTTTTACGATGCAGGAGTCGATTTTATATTTGCCCATAAAACGGCAAGTGTGCTATTCTGTATCATTTCTATTCCCTTGTGCGTATTTATGTTCTATTTCATAGGTAAGGAACGTATGCCGGAAATAGATCAGAATGAGCTGATTGCCCGTGTGGAATGGAATGAGAATATCCATGTGGACGAAAACCGCCACAGGGTAAATGTTTTATTTGAGACATTGAGAGAAGGGACAGTGGAGCAAACCGCCGCTATCGGACAACAAGATTATCTTTTAAATCGGGAACAGGCTCTTTCCTCTTCGGAAGCCGAGCTTTACTTTAAGACAAAAGACCCCTCGGAAATAGCTTTTTTACAAGAAAAAGTCTATCGCTTGCTCAAGTCAGAGTATCCATTGGCTGTTGTCTCTTTTTCGCCTCCTGAAACGGTGTTTGAGAAACTGTTTGTGACGGGAGAAGCAGATATTGTGGCTGAACTCTATTCCCGCAATAAGGAAAAAGTGCCGACTGCTGATGAATTGCGTGGTCTGGAGAATGAATTTATAACTCGCACGGGATATGCTCCTACAGGTATTGCTTTTGAAAATCAGTTGAATATCCGCATTAATAAGGAAAAACTATTACTGTATAATGTTTCGTATGATGAGCTGTATCGTGTGCTGAAAACTGCTTTCAAAGAGAACAGTGTGGCGACTCTTCACTCTTATCAGCAATATCTGCCGATCAGTATTGTAGGAGAGGAGCAGACAGTGAACACTATTTTGCAAGAGACACTGGTGCAGACACGGGCGGACAAGGACGGTGTTGAATATCTGCCTTTGCGTGAACTGGTATCGGTGGTGACGGCGGAAGACTTGAAGGCCATAACTGCAGGACGTAACGGAGAGTATGTTCCTTTCCGCTTCTACGAGGTGCAAAAAGCAGAACCACTGATGCAGCAAGTGAAAGAAGTTGCGGATGCTACCGGAGATTGGGATACAGCTTTCTCAGGAAGTTTCTTTTCCAATCGCAAGATGTTGGATGAACTGGTAGTCATTCTGTTTATTTCTATTCTGTTGATGTATTTTATTCTGGCGGCACAGTTCGAGAGTTTTGTGCAACCGCTTGTCGTACTGCTTGAAATACCGATAGACGTAGCATTTGCCCTGGTACTGCTGTGGATATGCGGACATACGCTGAATCTGATGTCTGCTATCGGCTTAATCGTAACGTGCGGTATCATTATCAATGACTCTATCTTGAAACTTGATGCGATCAATGAATTGCGTAAGACGGGGATACCACTTCTGGAAGCTATCCATGAGGCGGGAAGGCGCAGGTTGCGCCCCATTATTATGACTTCGCTGACTACCATCTTTGCTATGGTGCCGTTGTTATTCTCTTTCGATATGGGATCGGAATTGCAGAAACCGCTTTCTATTGCTATGATTGGGGCGATGTTTATCGGTACACTGGTCAGTCTGTTCATTATTCCTTTGATATATTGGTTTATTTACCGGAACAAAAAAGCTTGATACAATGAAGAAACTTAGTTTGATAATTCTATTCGGACTTTCTCTGATACTTCCTGCCATTGCGCAGCAGCAGATAACGCTGGATTTGCAACGAACCATTACCATGGCAAACGACAGTTCGCTGGAAGCTTTCCGTACCAAAAATATGTATCTGTCCGGCTATTGGGCGTACCGCACTTATAAGGCAAACCGTTTGCCGAGCTTGACTCTGAATATGACCCCTGCACAATACAACCGTGATATTACAAAACGTTATGACTCTGAGCAAGACTTGGATATTTACCGTAGTCAACAATCTTTCTATGCATACGGTAATCTAGCCATCAAACAAAATTTTGACTTGACCGGCGGTACGTTCTATCTGGATACGGAGTTGGGGTATATGCGCAGCTTTGGTTCTAATAGTTACACCCAGTATACCAGTGTCCCGATACGTGTAGGTTATTCACAAAGTCTGGTAGGCTATAATCCTTTCCGTTGGGAACGGAAAATAGAACCACTGAAATATGAAAAGGTAAAGAAAGAGTATATCTATAATGCCGAACAGGTGTCCGAACAAGCCACTACCTACTTCTTTGAACTGGCTATGGCGCAAGCTGAATATGATCTGGCAAAAGAAAATGTTGCTTCTTCCGATACGCTTTATCGCATCGGTATGCAACGCCTGAAGATAGCCTCTATCAGTCGTGCAGACCTTCTGACACTGAAGCTGGACGTTGTGAACGCCCGCAATACTTTGCAAAATGCAGAGAGTTCATTGAAGCGTGCCATGTTCTCATTGGCTTCTTTCCTTAATTTGGAAAAGAATACAGAAATACGGCTTGTCCTTCCCAGCCGTCCCGGAGAACTGACTATTCCGGTAGATGCTGCTTTGGATGCTGCGCGTACAAACAATCCCAATTTCCTGGGTTTGCGTCAGGATGTATTGGAGGCTGAACAGAATGTGGACAAGACTAGAAAAGAGTCCCGCTTCAATGCCAGTATCAATGCCAGTGTCGGTTTCAATCAGGTGGCAGAGAAGTTTGGCGAAGCCTACAATCGACCCATGCAACAGGAGATGGTTTCTGTCAGCGTTTCTATCCCTTTAGTGGACTGGGGAGTGCGTAAAGGCAAATACAATATGGCTCGCAATAACCTGAATGTGATAAAGACCTCTTCCCGCCAGAGCGAGATCAGTATTGAAGAAGAAGTCATTATGACCGTGAGCGATTTCAATGTCCAGCAAGATCTGGTGGCAAGTGCCGAGGAAGCCCTCGATCTCTCTATCCTGGCATATAATGAAACCCGCCAGCGTTTCATCATCGGCAAAGCCGACATCAGCAGCCTTACCCTGTCATTGAACCGTCAGCAAGAGGCCCAGCGCAACTATATATCGGCTCTGAAGAACTATTGGCTGAACTACTACAAAATCCGCAAACTGACCTTGCATGATTTTGCCAGTGGCTTCTCCCTTTCCGATAAATTCGACTATTCCCATTAAGTAATTAATAATTAGTAATTAATAATTAAAAAAGAATGTCTCGTCTCTCCCCTTTCACCCTCATCGTCACCTTTGTCTGTCTGGCACTGGTAGGTTTGGCTCTGGTTCCGATGCTTCCGGTCAAGCTGAACCCGTCGCGTACATTGCCGGGCTTCACGGTGCGCTTCAGTATGCCGGGCACTTCGTCGCGGGTGGTGGAAATGGAGGCGACGAGCAAACTGGAATCCATGTTGGCCCGTATCAAAGGGGTAAAAGCCATGTATTCTACTTCCGGTAACGGTTATGGCTCGATAACGGTAGATTTGGATAAACATGCGGATGTGGATGCAGTACGTTTTGAAGCTTCCACAATCATTCGACAGACGTGGTCGCAATTACCTTCCGGAGTGAGCTATCCGTATATCGATATGAAAGTACCCGATGAGAATGCATCCCGCCCGTTTCTTTCGTTTACACTGAATGCACCCTCCACGCCTATACTGATACAACAATATGCGGAAGAGCATATCAAGCCCCGATTGGCTCAACTACGAGGTATATATAAGATTGATTTAAGTGGCGCTACTCCGATGGAGTGGCGGTTGGAGTATGACAGTGAACAACTGCGGACCTTGGGTGTCAGTATCTCAGATATCCGTCAGGCCATCCAGTTACACTATAATAAGGAGTTTCTGGGTACGCACAACATGGATACGCCCGAAGGCAAACAATGGATACGCTTGGTGCTGGTGCCGGATGGAGTCAGTGGGCAGTTCGACCCTTCGGATATCACTGTGACGGCTTCCGACGGAAAAATCATCCACTTGGATGAACTCGTGAAGGTAGCTCATGTGGAAGAAGATCCTCAAAGTTATTATCGTATCAATGGTCTGAATTCCATTTATATGTCGATCACAGCGGTGGAAACTGCCAATCAGTTGCAATTGAGCAATGAAGTGATGGCGGAAATGGAGGACATACGCCTGACATTGCCTCCCGGCTATGAGGTGCATACCAGTTATGATGCTACAGAATATATTCGTGAAGAACTTAATAAAATTTATTTCCGTACCGGATTGACAGTACTTATTTTGCTGGTGTTTGTCTGGATTATCACATTGAACCTGAAATATCTGCTCCTTATAGTCACCAGTTTGGCAATAAATATTGCCGTTGCAGTTATTTTCTACTATATGTTCGGTCTGGAGATGCAATTGTATTCATTGGCAGGGATTACTGTGTCCTTGAATCTTGTGATAGACAGTACTATCGTTATGACCGACCATATCTTGCACCGGCGTAATCTGAAAGCATTTATGTCTGTGCTGGCGGCTACTTTGACCACGATGGGGGCTTTAGTCATCATTTTCTTTCTGGACGAGAAGATCCGGCTGAATTTGCAGGATTTTGCTGCTGTAGTGATTATTAACCTGGCAGTTTCTCTTTTTGTTGCTCTTTTCTTTGTACCGGCTATGATTGAAAAAATTGGCCTGGTGAAGAAATCTTCGAAGAAGGCCTTGCGGCACAAAAACAGGCGAATGTTATTTCGTCCTTATCAGTGGTTGCAGAATGCGAAGCAATGGATGCACTGGCATATACGTATTCGCAGGTTGACTGTTTATTTTACCCATTTCTATCAGACGCTTATTCGTTTTCTTCTCCGTTGGCGGGTGGCGGTGTGCGTTGTGTTGTTGCTGGGGTTCGGATTGCCGGTCTTCCTTCTTCCTGAGAAGCTGGAGGGAGAAGGGAAATGGGTAGAACGGTATAATAAGACATTGGGATCTTCTACCTATAAGGAAAAAGTGAAACCTATAGTGGATAAGGCTTTAGGCGGAAGCTTACGGCTGTTCGTTCAGAAGGTATACGAAGGAAGCTATTTTAGTCGTAATGAGGAAGTTGTGCTTTATGCCAATGCCAATCTGCCAAATGGAAGTACGCTGGAGCAAATGAATACATTGGTGAAGCGCGTAGAGACTTATCTTAGTGGTTTTAAGGAGATCAAGCAGTTCCATACTTCTGTGTATAATGCACGTAGAGGGAATATTCAGATTTACTTTAAGAAAGAATACCAGCATAGCGGTTTCCCGTATACACTGAAAGCAAATCTGATAGGTAAAGTTTCCGAACTGGGTGGCGGTAGCTGGGATGTATATGGCCTGCAAGATCAGGGATTCAGTAATGACGTTCGTGAAAGCGCAGGTTCTTATCGTATCAAGATGTACGGTTATAATTACGATGAACTTTATGCATGGGCCGAGAAACTGAAAGAAGTATTGCTTTCGCACCGCCGCATAAAAGAGGTATTTATTAAGTCGGAATTCTCTTGGTGGAAAGATGATTATCAGGAATTCTATTTCAACTTGAATAAGGAACGCATGGCTCAGGAAGGTATTGATGCACAACACCTGTTTGCAGCTATTCAGCCGATATTCGGTAAGAACATGCAGGTGGGTTCGGTCATGACGGAAAGTGGCACGGAGAGTGTAAAACTTTCTTCACGTCAGTCACGTGATTATGATGTGTGGGCTATGCAGTTCTTCCCGTATGGTGCGGATGATGGAAAGCATTATAAGCTTTCCGAATTGGCTACGGTGGAAAAGGGGCAGATGCCGCAGCAGATAGCCAAAGAGAACCAGCAATACCGTCTTTGTCTGCAATATGAATATATCGGTTCGTACGAACAAGGTAATAAGATACAGAAGCGGGACTTGGAAGAGTTTAATAAGCTGCTTCCAATGGGATATACAGCCGAGTCGGATAGCCAGTCGTGGGCATGGAACAAGAAAGATAATAAGCAATATCTGTTGTTGTTGGTTGTGATTGCTATTATTTTCTTTACGACGAGTGTGCTGTTCAATTCGTTAAAACAACCTTTAGCTATCATTTTCGTCATTCCGGTATCTTATATCGGTGTATTCCTCACATTCTACTGGTTCCGCCTGAATTTCGACCAGGGAGGTTTTGCATCCTTTGTATTGCTTTGTGGTATTACCGTGAATGCCAGTATTTATATTTTGAATGAGTATAACAGTATTCGCCGCCGCTTTCCGCGCCTTTCCATGCTTCGTGCTTATACAAAGGCATGGAATGCTAAAATAGTGCCTATTTTCCTCACGGTAGTTTCCACGATTCTGGGTTTCATCCCTTTCATGGTGGGGACGGAGAAAGAGGCTTTCTGGTTCCCATTGGCGTCGGGTACTATTGGTGGGTTAATCATGTCTATTATCGGTATTTTCTTCTTTTTACCGGTGTTCTTTTTACCGAGAAAGAAAATACTCAAATCAAAACTGCATAAAGCTTAGAAGGAATTCATCTACAGAAATACTAAGGCATACTGGCAGAAATGTAAGTTTGAAATGGATGATGTTTATGAAAATCAGTATATTTGTAGCATCATACATGAATAATAACCTATGCATATTATATTGAAACTGCTATTGCTACGGGAACGGCTGTTTTGTTTGTTATTTCTTTTCGGGATGACTGTGCTTGCAGCATCTTGTCAGCTCCCTGAAAGGGAAGTTTCTGTTCGTCGCACTACGACTTTAAGAGCTACTGACACAGTACAAAGTCCGTCGCTGAAGGGGCTTATCTATTGCTATTATGGTCGTCAAGATCTAAATAGGGGGCACTCTGAGGATGCATTGCATTATTTCTCGCAAGCAGCCGGGTTGTTCAAACAGAAGTCTTTGACAGGATCTTATGCCAATGCTTTGCGAAATATGGGGCGTGCCCATCTTCTATCTTCCCGTCCGGATAGTGCTTTATATTGTTACTTGCAGGCGCAAGAGGCTGTAGCTGACTTCGATCCCGTCTTATTTATGGATATTTCTACCGAATTATCTGTTATATGTCAAAATGTGGAAGATTGGGAAGAGGCTAAACAGCAAATGCTTCAATATCGTAGGAGATCGGCAACAGACGAACTTCCGATGCGACGGTCTTCTATTATAGGGATGTTCCAGATAAAGGAGGATTTTATGAATGGAAGAAAGCGGAGCCTGAGTGCATTACAAAGTGAAGAGTTTAAGATAGAAGATTATCGTCGGTTCGCTTCAGAATATCAGGAACTTTATATGGATTGGTGTCGGATGAATGAAGAACAGCAGGAATTGGATCGTGATATAAAGGAAAAATACAATAACGAAGTCTTGAAGAATGAAAACCAGAGGATTAGAAACGAGTTATTGAGTCGTAAGGTATGGTTGTTGTCTATCGGTTTCGGAGCAATGTTTTTGGTTGTAATTGGTTTTGTGTCTTTCCATTTATATAAACGGGATGTTCAGAGGCGTATCGAAAGTTTGCTTGCCCGTCTGAAAGAGAATGAGAAACAATTGGATGAAGGAAGGGTGGAATCGGAAGAAGAACGAGAGCAATTGTTACAGGAGAATAAAGAGTTGTCTCAACAGATAGAAAGGTTGGCCGTCCGGCAAAAGGATAAGGATGAACTGAACTCTTGTTTGCAGAAACTGAATATATCCTATACAAAACAACTGAAAGAATATCAGGAAATTCATTCGTTATTGCCTGTTGAGCGTACACTTGCACTGAGTCGGTTATGTCAGTTGCGTTGCCAGCCGGTGTGTGGGTTGGTGAAATCGGATGAGGAATGGGTGGAGATATTTGCCATAATCGATACCTTTTATGGTGATATATCGGCAAAACTGGATGATTATAAACTTGGCATGCAGGAACGGAGGATCTGTTATCTTATCCGTGCCGGCTTCACTAATGCCATGATTGCTACTGTTACTAATGTGACTGTCGATGCTATTGCGAAGTCGAAGCAACGTATGAAGAGCAAGTTTTTGCTGCCTGGGGGTGATACTTTTGATGATTTTATACGGAAATTGTAGAGAATAAGGAGAATATTTTGTCCGGTTGATGCTCTTCTTTTTGCTTTAATTCTTGGGTTAATGTATTGATTTTTAGTGTTATAATCTATTTGTTTTTTGCCCAGTATCTTTTCTTGTTTAAGTGTAGTTTCCTGCCTAACTTTGCTACATTCCAAGTCGGGATGTTAGCTGCATTTCAACTTTGATGCTGATACCGTATAGTATTAATCGTAATGGAGTAGCTGGCTGTTATGATGGATAGGGCGGAGTCTTTTCTCTATTGTTTTACTTAAAATTGAATGCTTATGAAAAAGATTTTAAATGTCTCGGAAATGAAGCAGGTGCGTGGAGGGGCGGTTCCTTCAAGTTATTGTGGTGAAGGTGAACTTTTATACACTTGCACCAGTGACTATGGAAATGGACAGACAAGTACAGGGGTGGTCTGTGCAAAGGATAAAAATGCTGCTGGTGTTGCTGTAATGATTGCTCATACAGCAGTTGGAAGCATGGATGTTGTATGTAGCTAATTTTCTTAATAGAAATGTAAAGTGGAAATGGCTATTACTTCTACTTAGGTAGGAATAGTAGCTGTTTCTATATAAATAATCGCTATAATGAAACAATTGTTTTACGTGTTTATTGTATTCTTTTTGTTAGAGGCTTGCTCCGAAAAAAAAGAATCTCTTTATCCGGTTATCAATCCAATGGAACATTTGATTGATAGTCGGGAGGGTGAAAAACTATATTTTGGCGATGTGAAGATTGTTCAATTGGACAACCAACAAATTGTACTGTTTGGTGAACCTATTTTACTTGATAGCATGATAATGATTAATTCGTTTAAAGATGGAGTTTTTCTCTATGATATGGCAGGACAGTTTCTACGGAAGATAGGTAGTATCGGTCAGGGACCGCAGGAATATAGTAATGCCCGTTTTTTGGCATGGGATATGGAACGTAATCTAATTTATGTTTTCAGTAAACCGAATATTTTGCTAACCTATTCATTGGAAGGGGAATGCTTAAAGCGGATCAGGTTAGAATTACCTGGTAAATTAGTGGTTAAAACTTATGTTTATCATCACAATTTCTTTTATTTAATGAATTTTGTGGGATTGGCGGAACAAGGGAGAGAGGATGAAATACTGTGGTTGAAAGTGGATACATTGGGACAAATCGTGGAACGAAAAGCATTGTCGTTATCAGAACTGAAAATACCTGAAAATGGTACTATGTTTACTGGAGACTATTGCTCAGTTTCTGCTAAGGGCATTGTATATGGTAATCATTTTTGCGACACTATTTATTCCATAAATGAAACAAAAAATGTTCCGGTTGCGGTATGGGCTAAAGGTGATTTTCGTTTAACCAGTGCAGATGCGGAACTTAAATTTGGGCATTATGGTAAGGTGATTTTTCAATCTATAGATGAAACAACAGATAAGTTTTTTGTTCGTTGGTATACTTTCTATCATGATAAGCCGTTGGAACACTTCTTGACGGTTTGTGATAAAGGAGGAGGTGAAAATCGCACATTCAGAGAAACTTATCCAGTAATGAATGCAAATTTTTGTTCTTCAAGAAATGGTGAACACTTCTTGATTTATGTTTGTGAACCTTTGGCATTAAGCACTTTCTTGAGTAAAAGTGATAATGAAGAACTAAGAAATGAGGGGGATAAAATAGATGAAGAGGGGAATTTTGTATTAGTAATAGTTCCTTTGAAAGAGACTATATAATATTTATGATAAAAAGATTGGAGATTTCAGTGGAGTGGAGAATGGGTTTTATGAAGAAGATAGTTTATATTATATACCTTTTTTTGTGCTCATGCTATAGCCAACCAGATACTTATCTGAAAGTTTGGAATTATGATGATTTCATAAAGCGAAATGTGAAGATGTCTGATATAGCCGATGAAATGACAATTATTCAGCCGGATTCTATTGATTATAAGGGTGCCAGAATTGTACATGCTTCATCTTTTTTCCTGGCTGGAACGGAACAAGGAATATTGAGGTATGATAAAGAAGGACATTTTATGAATAGGATAGGGGCTATAGGGCAAGGGCCGGGTGAATATGGTAGATTTTATCAAATGGCAATAAATGAAACTGAGCGGATTATTTATGTTTACCGTATGAATACCTCTGAACTTTTGTCTTTTTCTTATGAAGGGACTTTTCTTAATAAACATTCTCTTCAACTTCCTAAAGAATGGGCGTGGAAGTTCTATTATTTGAAAGATAGACTCTGTTTTTATTATAATGTGGACGTTGACAACGAATCACTGCCCTATATGTATGCATTGACAGACACAATCGGGAATTTATTATATTCTAAGTTGGATAACAGTTTGCATTTTGCTCCGGGCAACTATCCTGCTTTTTCGTCTAATCATGTGGGATTATTCGGTAATACTATGTTAGTTTGGAATCAATATAGTGATACCATCTATCGGGTCTCGGAAAAAGGAGAAGAAACTTTTGCGGTATGGGGTAAGTGGGATAAACGATTGACTCCTGCTAAGGTGGAAAAGGATGAACACTATCAATGTATGATAATATATACTATTTTTGAAACTGTTAATTATTATATATGTATATGGCGCCCCTATGATATAATGAAAGGTCGATGGAATTATTGTTTTTATGATAAAGCATCCGGGAAGTTGTTTAACTCGGAAGGAATCACCGATGACTTATGGGGGCTTCCTTCTGTTTTTCCTTATAATTATTATGTGATGGATGGTCGTGAATATTTGGAATGTGGCTTATAAACTGTTGGATGCTTGGCTGACTTCTGATGATCCTAAGATACGAAAGCAAGCTGAGAGTATAGATGAAGAAGGGAATGACGTGTTGATAAGGATTCGGTTGAAGAAATAATAATATTGATTTTTAATGTGACTGTTGATGCTATTGCGAAGTCGAAGCAATGTATGAAGGGCAAATTATTGTTGTCTGTTGGCGATACTTTTGATGACTTTATACGGAAATTGTAAAAAAGGGAAGAAAGAATTGTCCGGTTGAGACTCTTATTTTTGCTTTAATTCTTGGAGTAATGTATTGATTTTAAGTATTGTAACCTATTTGTTTTTTGTCCGGTATCTTTTCTTGTTTAAGTGTAGTTTCCTGCCTAACTTTGCTACATTCCAAGTCGGGATGTTAGCTGCATTTCAACTTTGATGCTGATACCGTATAGTATTAATCGTAATGGAGTAGCTGGCTGTTATGATGGATAGGGCGAAGTCTTTTCTCTATTGTTTTACTTAAAATTGAATGCTTATGAAAAAGATTTTGAATGTCTCGGAAATGAAGCAGGTGCGTGGAGGGGCAGTTCCTTCAAGTTATTGTCGTGAAGGTGAAAAACTGTAACTTGTTCTACTTCTTGGATGAGTGGAACGGTAACTCAGGGTTCAGTATGTGCAACAAGTGCAAGTGCCGCCCAAACTGCGGTTTCTAAAGTTCACATGAATCAAGATGTTATTAGAGATGAAGTGGCTGTTGTTTGTTACTAATTAAAATTGATATTTGAGAGAATAGAATATCTATTCTCTCAAATATTTGTATTTTTTCCTATGAAAGATATATTTGTATTTCTTGTTCTGTTTGCTTTGTGTTCTTGTCATAACTATACGAAGTCTAAAACTGTGGTTTGGAATTATGATGATTTCATTAGTGCGAATGTGCGAATGTCTGATATCGCCGATGAAATGACGATCATTCAGCCGGATTCTATTGACTATAAGGGAGCCGAAATAGTACATGCTTCATCCTTTTTCTTGGCTGGAACGGAACAAGGAATATTGAGGTATGATAAAGAAGGGCATTTTATGAACAGGATAGGGGCTATAGGGCAAGGACCGGGTGAATACAGAAGATTTTATAATATGGCGATAAATGAAACAGACAGGATTATTTATGTTTACTGTATGGACACCTCTGCGTTATTGTCTTTTTCTTATGAAGGAACCTTTCTTAATAAACATTCTCTTCAACTTCCTAAAGAATGGGCATGGAAGTTTTACTATCTGGAAGATAAATTCTATTTTTATTATCTTGTAAACGCTGATAGCGAATCAGCACCTTATATGTATGCAATAACAGATACAATAGGGAATTTATTATATTCCAAACAGGATGAAGGTTTACATTTTGCTCCAGGGAACTATCCAAGTTTTCCGTCTCATCATATGGGATTGTTTGGTGATACCATGTTGGTATGGAATCAATATAGTGATACTATTTACCGTATCTCAGAAAGAGGAGAAGAAGCTTTTGCTGTATGGGGTAAATGGAGTAAGCGGTTGACTCCTGCTAAGGTAGAAAAGGAAGAATACTATCAGTCTATGATGATATATACTATCATAGAAACAACTAATTATTATTTGTGTATATGGCGTCCCTATGACATAATGAAGGGGCGATGGAATTATTGTTTTTATGATAAAGCATCCGGGAAGTTGTTTAATTCGGAAGGAATTACTGATGATTTATGGGGGCTTCCTTTCTTTTTTCCCTATAATTATTTTGTAATAGATGGGCGTGAATATTTAGAAGCTCATTATCAACCTTATGAATTATTGGATGCTTGGCTGACTTCTGATGATCCTGAAATACGGAAGTTGGCTGATCGTATTGATGAAGAAGGTAATAACGTATTGATAAGGATTCGGTTGAAGAAAAATGGACTAAATAATTGTGATAGAAGAAACTGATATGAAATTATTATTTATCTTTTTATTGATAGGCTTATTTTCTTGTTCTGATGGGTATAAGAATACAGAGTTGCTCATGATAAATCTTGATGAGATATCTTATGAGCCGATGGATATATCTGCTGTTGCTGATTCTGTGATATATATACAATTTGATAATTCTTTTATTCTTCCCGGTTTTGTATCTTTGCATTGGGCGGACAGTTGTTTTTTTGTAAATACGCGTGAAGGTGTCCTGAAATATGATACAAGGGGACGTTTCCTTTGTAAGATAGGTGATATTGGGGATGGTCCGAAAGAGTATCCTCGTTATTCCTATCGTTGCATAATGGATAAATCGAATGAGGTCATTTACATTTATGTTTATTCGGAACAGAAATTATTGAGCTATTCTTTTACTGGAAAATTTATAAAAAGTGTTCAGGTAGAACTTCCTGATGATATAAAAATATATTTTCCTTCTTTTGCATATATGCAAGGTGACTTAATATACTTCTATTATGACAACAATATGGGCAAATCCGGTAAGAGACCTTATTATTGGTTGTCGATAAAGAAAGATGGTACCTTTGTAGAGAGTTACAAAGGGTATAAAGAAATTGTTGAAAAATATGCGGGCGTATATGGGATTTTTTACGCGGCTATGAACGATAGTACTGTTGTCTATTATGACTTGTTTGAAGATTCGATATATCATGTAACTCCTCATCGCTCGTATGCCGCTTACTTGTGGGGACAGGGCAGTTTCCGGTTGTTAGAGAATGATCCGTTTCCTACGCCCCCTGTGGAACGTCGGATTTGTACTCATTTCTTTGATACTAAGAACTTCCTCCTTTTCCAAGTGACTAACTTTAATCGTCAACCTGATAATGTGAATTTCTTTGTTTACTATGATAAAAAGAATGGCGAATTCGCTAAGATACAAAAAGAAGATTTACTTTTTGATGAAAGGATTAATGTTCCCTTATTTCCTCGTAGTCTGATACAAATAGATGGACGTGAATATTTTATATGTCAAACTAATACTGCAGCCTTACTAAGTATTCCTGAAGCTGTTCCGTGGGGAATGGATGGGGATGATTTGGAAGGTAATCCGGTATTGGTGTTGGTCCGATTGAAAGATGAATGAAAATCTATAAATCATTGAATACATGAAAACACTATTATCAACCTATTTGCATGAGTTACATATTCCTTTTACCAGAAGCTATGCCGATAAGCTTTTTACAGAACATCCGCATCGCTATAACTTGTATGGTTTGTCGGACATGCTATCTGTATATAAGATAGAAAATGCAGGAATACAGGTGGAGGATAAGGACTTGAGAGAATTAGCTTCTCCTTTTGTGGCGCATGTCAGTAATGATTTTGTGGTAGTAAAGCGAATGTCTGATCAGGCAGTCGATTATGTTTGGCGTGAGAAAGAGATATCTGTGCCTGTAGATGAATTTAAAAAGCTATGGTCGGGTATCGCACTTGTTGCTGAACCGGGAGAATCTTCACGAGAACCGGAATATGAGAAACACCGGAAGACTGCACTTGTTAATTCTGTTCAGAAAATAGGAGTAATTATGATTTTGGTTGTTTTATTGGTCTTGGGGAGTTGGGAGCATCATTTATTCTCTTCTGTAACAGGTGGTTTCTTATTGCTCATTAATCTGGTAGGTGTTGGTGTGAGTTTTCTGTTGTTATTGAAACAAGGCAAAGTACAGAGTGAGTATACAGATAAGATTTGTTCACTGTTTAAACAAGGTGATTGTAACAGTGTGTTAGAATCTGATGCAGCAAAATTAGGAGGGATGTTTAGTTGGAGTGAAATAGGGCTTGGGTATTTTATTTCAACTCTTATTTTAGTGGTATTTTACCCTCAATGGATGCCCTATTTAATGCTTGCCAACTTATTATCTTTACCTTATACAGGTTGGAGTGTCTGGTATCAGTATAAGGTTGCTAAACAATGGTGTCCGTTGTGCTTATCTGTGTTGCTGCTTTTGTGGATGACGGCTATTGTGAATGTGTTCGGGCAATGGAGACTACCAACTTTTGAGATGCAAGATATGCTGTCTGTGGCAATACTTTATTTACTTCCTTTCTTGTCTTTACATCTGTTGTCAGAACGTTGGTTCCGTTCGGAACAGTTGGAGAATGTGAAGTATGAATTAAATAATCTGAAAGCGTCAGATAGTGTTTTTCTTTCTCAATTGGAGTTACAACCTCATTATAAAGTAAATCCGGCTACTTCTCAGATCGTTTGGGGATGTCCGCAAGCAAGGTTGCGTATTACGGTCTTGACTAATCCTCATTGTAATCCATGTGCGCAGATGCATAAGCGTATTGGTGCATTGTTGAAGGAAATGGGAGATAAGGTTTGTGTTCAGTATATCTTTTCTTCCTTTAATAAGGAACTCGAAAAGAGTGCCCGATTTCTTCTTGCCGTTTATCAACAAGAGAATTATGAGAGAGTTGAAGCAATTTATAATGATTGGTTCGCTGGAAAGAAATATTTGGGAGAGACTTATATCCTAACGTTTGATTATGATTTGGAGTCTGTAGAGGTTAATCGTGAGTTGAGCAAACATAAAGAGTGGCAATTTGAAAACAGATTGACAGCAACTCCTACTGTTTTAATAAATGGTTATCAATTACCGGATAGTTATAAAATTGAAGACATGAGACATTTTGGAGATTTAAATATCAATTGATATATAAATGTTATTGTGGAATATCGTAGGGCAGTAACGGTAATGGAAGGAACTGAAGCTTTGGCTTCTTGTCACTAATTAATATAATATCAGTGGTAGGATAAATCTTACCACTGATAAATCACTGACATTATGAAAGTATATATGTACAGCTTCTTTTTAAGTCTTCTCCTTTTATCCTGTTGTAAGAGTGAGAAAAGCCCGTATTTGATTCTTGATCCGAAAGAACATGTTTCTGAGTTCATCAGTATTTCTGAATTTGTAGATACAGTTATGTATATTCCTTTAGATACGTCCATGCTGATTAAGGGAATAGGAAGACATTTTTTGATTGATGATGACTGTATGTTTTTTGATACTAGTGAAGGAATTTTAAAATATAGTAGACAAGGAACTTTTCTACAGAAAATAGGTCGCGTCGGAGGTGCTCCCCAAGAGTATACCAATTATAGAGCTATAGCAATGGATAAAGAGAATGAAAGAATATATGTCTACAGTTTACCAAGAAAGCTTATAGTTTATAATTTTGATGGAGAGTTTCTGGATTTCTTTTCGGTAGAACTTCCCGATGATGGTCTATATCCTATACAAATGTATTATAGAAATGGATTGATATATTTCTTTTATCGAAATTGCTTGGGAGGTGAGACGCGTAAGTCTCTATTTTGGGTAATTACGGATACTAAGGGACAGATGAAGACATTTCGGCGTAGTAATGAAATTCAACTTGGAGCTGATTATGCAGCTTCGTATGGATTGTTTGGTGTTAATGTAAAAGATGCAGATTCATTTGTATATTGGGATCTTTTTAATGATACTGTTTTTCATGTTAATGGGATGGAAGCAAAAATAGTTTATCTTTGGGACAAAGGAAAGTTCCGTTTGTTGGATACAGACAATTTTGAAGTTCCTGATGATGACCGGAGAATATGTACGGCTTTCGTTGATGCAGAGCATTTTTTATTACTTCGCTGGAATACAATGAGGCATGTCGGTGCACAAGTTTTCTTATCTTATTATGATAAAAAGGAAAAGAAAGCTTATAAATTGGATGATTCACATGTAGTGCCGAAAAGTAAGTTGTCGCTTTTGAATCACTTTTTTGCTTATGAACGAATAGATGGGCGCGAATATCTTTTAATGGGGGCAAAGGTAAATGAGTTACCGGATGATATGAAAGATTCTTTGGGGAATCTATCGTTTGAGGATGAGGATAATCCTATTTTGGTATTAATAAGGCTGAATCAATGAAACACTCGTTTCCATATTATCATCAGGCGGATGCAATGGATTGTGGCCCTACCTGTTTGCGGATGATTGCTAAATACTATGGTAAAAGCTATTCATTACAGACATTGCGTGCACGTTCATTTATATCCCGTGAGGGAGTATCATTATTGGGGATTAGTGATGCGGGAGAGGCTATCGGTTTTCGGACGGCGGGAGTTTATGTATCATTTGAGCAATTTATTACGGATGTACCGTTACCTTGCATCTTACATTGGAACCAAAATCATTTTGTAGTTTGCTATGGCATTAAAAAAAGAAAAGGGGAATATTGGTTTCAGATTGCTGACCCCGGAAAACAGATAGTGACTTATAATGAACAGGAATTTAAGAAGTGCTGGCTGTCGACAAGAACAGAGGGAGAAGATGTCGGTACAGCATTGGTATTGGAACCCGGACCGGACTTTTATCATCGTGAGGATGAACCGGAAATTAGAGAAAGAGGATTATTTTTCTTTCTGAGATATCTCACTCCTTATAAAAAACAATTGATACAGTTGATACTGGGGATGCTAACAGTCAGCTTGTTGCAATTGATTCTCCCTTTTCTGACGCAATCATTGGTGGACATAGGTATCCGTGATAGTAATTTGAATTTTATCATTCTGGTACTGATAGCACAAATCATAATATCTGTATCGCAACTTTCGGTAGAGTTTATTCGCAGTTGGATACTATTACATGTTAACACACGTATTACTATCTCTTTAATATCTGATTTTCTGGCTAAGTTAATGAAATTGCCATTGCACTTCTTTGACTCAAAAATGGTAGGTGACATTATGCAACGTATCGGTGATCATGAGCGTATTAAAACGTTCCTGACAGGGTCATCTATTACCACACTCTTTTCCTTTGTCAATTTCTTTATTTTTGCCTTTGTTCTTGCTTATTATAATTTGACAGTGTTAGGTATCTTCTTATTGGGTAACACTTTGTATGTGTGTTGGATACTCGTTTTTATGAAGTATCGGCGGGAATTGGATATACGCCGTTTTGCACAAGCGGCAGGCGAACAAAGCAACCTGATACAAATTGTAACTGCTATGCAGGAAATCAAACTAAACAACTGTGAGACTCAGAAACGCTGGCAGTGGGAACGTATACAGGTGAAACTGTTCAAAATTAGTATAAAAGGTTTGGCACTGGGACAGATTCAGCAAGTGGGTTCCATATTCTTTAATCAAACTACCAATATTGTGATTTCCTTTATTGCGGCAAAAGCCGTAATAGATGGACAAATGACGTTGGGTATGATGATGTCTCTGACCTATATTATCGGTCAGTTGAGTTCTCCGGTATCTTCTTTTATTGGTTTTGCACAGCAATTTCAGGATGCCAAAATTAGTTTGGAGCGTCTGAACGAGATACATGGACGGAAAGACGAGGAACAGGATATTTCGTCAAAACTTACAGTGTTGCCGGAAAAAGGGGATATACGGATAGAGAATGTTTCATTCAGTTATGACGGTGCAAACAGGGATTATGTATTGGATGATGTTTCTTTACACATTCCTCAGCATAAAATGACCGCAATTGTAGGGGCGAGCGGTAGTGGTAAAACTACTTTGATAAAATTGATGCTTGGTTTTTATACTCCCAATAAAGGAGCGATCAAGATACAGGATACTCCGTTAGAGAACATTAATCCACATTTATGGCGTGCCCGAACCGGATCTGTGATGCAGGATGGTTTTATATTCTCCGAGACAATTGCACAGAATATTGCGGTAGGTGAGGAGCAAATTGATATTGAACGTTTGAGACATGCGGTGACCATTGCCAATATCCGTGATTTTATAGATTCCTTACCGTTGGGATACAATACTAAAATCGGTATGGAAGGAAATGGCATCAGCCAAGGGCAGAGACAGCGTATTTTGATAGCCCGTGCGGTGTATAAGAATCCGGATTACTTGTTTTTTGATGAAGCCACCAATGCACTGGATGCGAATAATGAGCGCGAGATAATGGAGCATTTGCATGAATTTTATAAAGGGAAAACAGTTGTAGTAGTGGCTCATCGGCTGAGTACGGTGAGGGATGCAGATAATATTATAGTACTGGATAAAGGTAAAATAGCCGAAGAGGGAACCCACAAGGAATTGGTAGAACGGAAGGGGTTATATTACCGGTTGGTAAAGAATCAATTGGAGTTGGGTAATTAGAAATTGGTAATTTAAGACAGTGGAAGAGGAGAAGAAATATAAAGAGATAGAGCTGCGTAGCGAGGAAGTGCAGGAAGTGATGAATCACATTTCCCCTTGGGTGGTGAGATGGGGGATAACTGTGCTGTTCATTATTCTGTTGGCTTTACTGGCAGGGTGCTGGATATTTAAATATCCGGATGTCTTGCAGGCGGAAGTGACACTGACCACTGAAGAACCTCCCGCTTTTATATTGGCGCGCTCTATGGGTAAAATAGATACTTTATATGTACACAATGGCGATACGGTGAAGGCAGGCGAACATTTGGGAGTCATTCAGAATGCTTCTGTTACGGAAGATGTACTATGGCTGACAGACCGTATGAAAGACTGGGAAATAGCAGGTTATGAACCGGCGAAAGGGGCCGAGTATTTTATAGGTAAGCGTTTGCAATTAGGAGAATTGCAGTCTGCATACGCTTCATTTATGATTGCTCTTTCAGATTACGTTCGCTTTATCGAGCAAGATTATTATGCAAAGAAGATGGATGCGGGAAAAAAACAACTGGCTGGGCAACGTTCTTATCTTAACTTGGTGGAGCGTGAACATACACTGACCGAAAAAGAAATGGAACTGGCGCAGAGTATGTACGACCGGGATTCCATTTTGTATGCGAGAAATGCAATGATTGTGGCAGAATTTGAAGAGTCGGGCAGCCGTTATTTGCAGAGTTTACGTACCAGAGAGACTTCAGGCATGAGTTTGTTGCAGGCTGAAATGCAATTAAAACAACAGGAGGAAAACTTGCTGGACTTGGGTAAACAGGCTTATGATGAGGAACAGAACCGCAGGCTTGAATTGAAAAATGCAATTGAGCAGCTTCAGGCACAGCTGAGTTCGTGGGCACAGAACTATCTGTTTAGTAGTCCTATTTACGGTAAGATCACTTTTATGACAGTTTGGAGCCGCAATCAGAATGTACAGTTGGGTGAGACTGTTTTTGTGGTTCAGCCTTCCGAAGATTCGAAAGTGATTGGTAAAGCTAAACTCCCTTTACAAGGTTCGGGAAAGGTGCAGGTAGGACAGAAAGTGCATATCCGTATGGATAATTACCCCGATCAAGAGTTTGGTTATGTGAGGGGGAAAGTGGAAAGTATCTCTCCGGTTCCGACGGAAGAGGGACTTTATGTAGTGGAAATAGTATTGCCGGAAGGTTTGCATACGAATTATGGTAAAACCCTTCCGACTTTACGTGAATTGAAAGGCACGGCAGACATTATATTGGCAGACAGAAATGTATTGGAACGTTTATTAGCCCCGTTAAGGAAGATAGTAGAATACGAAGACTAATTCTTCAGTAGTATAATTCCGGCAATAATATGAGGAAAATCTTCCCCCATATTATATGCCAGGATTTCTTATCTATTTATAAGCTGTCTGATATCGAGTTGTACTTTTCAGCTTTTTCCCGGGAACATCGTGCAGTTTTGGGCGGCTTGGACGTATGTTATAGGCGTTCATCCACTTTTCAAGGATATCACGAAGTTTTTGTAGTTCCTGATTATATGCATTTTCCACAACCAGATTTCTCATTTCCCCTCTATCATTCTGCATATCAAACAGTTGTTCACGATGTCTTCCTTTATCATAAAGCACATATTTATAACGTTCACTGCGTACCACCCAGCCCCTTGTCTTGCTACCGTCAAACCGTGTTTCGGTGATGATATATTCTTGATGCAAGGCTTGTGGGTTGCCTTCTTCCACAATTTTCCGGAAAGACTTTCCGGCTGTCCCCTCCGGCATTTTGGCACCTGCCCAGTCGCATACGGAAGCGAAGAAATCTATACCGTTACTGATAAGCTGAGGTAATACTTTGCCTGCATTCTTCTTGCCGGGTAGGGTTACGATAAGAGGAATGTTGATAACTTCTTCATATAAAGCGGATTTCTGGTTCCAATGGTGAGCCCCTATACCATCTCCGTGATCACTGGAGAAGATCACTACTGTATTCTTCCAAAGATCATTCTTATCAATGGCATCAATAATTTTTCCGATCTCCTTATCTACTTTTTCTACCAGACGATAATAGGTATAACGGTACATACGCCAGTCTTCGGGAGTAAAACCAGCAGTTGGATATACATTATAATTGTTTGCTCTTTCGCTTTCAATGACATCGGCATCGTAAGGATTCTTGGCGAAATTGGCAGGTACTCCCGGGCAGTCCCGTATATCAGGCGTATCGATATTTCCATAAGGGAAGTTCTGGCTTCGCGCGTATTCGCAGATATTGTGTGGATTGTCATAAGAAGCTACCAAAAAAAACGGCTTTTTATGTTTGCGTGAGAGGTATTCGGCGCAAGCTTCCGCCAGTCCGTCGTCACTATGTTTGTAAATGTTGTCGAAGCCGTATTCTTTGTCGGGGACATCAAGAAGAGGAAGATGCCATTTACCGCCATAAGCACAATCATATCCGGCATTCTTTATTAAGGTGCCTAATGTCTGTGTCCTGAGAGAGTCGGGCATCGGTGAACCATTGACTGACAGTCCTACTGCATCTGGATAATGCCCCGTAAACATGGCTCCACGTGAAGGACCACTAAGCGGAGCAGTGCAATAAGCATTATTGAACATTATGCCAGCCGCTGCCAATCGGTCGAGATTAGGAGTGTGTAGGTCCGGATTTCCGGCACAACTCATGGCGCTGGCTGTCTGTTGATCCGTGAATATATAGATGATATTGGGACGTTCGGCCGCAGAAGCCGCAGAAGAGCATAGCAAAGAAAAAAATGCCAGATGCTTCATTGGAATTTGTTTTACCATATTATTAGCTTTCATGATTTAATATTCGGTTTTATATTTCAGGTTCCGGTAAGGAATCAACCAGTCTTTTCTCTATTCTCTTTCCGCCTACCTGATCGACGATAGTCGTAGCACCCTTATTCGAATTATAATTGAAGTCCAGTGAAGCGCCATTCTGCTTGTTCTCTATGTGCAGGAACGCTTTACCTTCACTATCCAGATTACATTCAATGTCCCATCCTTCTACTGTAATGCGATTTCCCTGATGATTTATCACGGCATCGATACGGTTGTTTCCATGTACATCGATTATATTGAGAAAAAACACTTTATTGCAAGGAGTTGTCGTTGCCATGAAATGATAATGATTAGGAAGAGCCTTGCCAAGACGCTTTTTCCAGTCAAGGGCGGCTACAAAGAATGTATCCGTTTGTGTATAAGTCATCTCCTGTGAAGAATATAAATGAGCTATCGATACTCCATCCGCTTTATTCTTACCCAGGATGCGCAATCCTCCTTCTTCCTTGCCCACCTCCATAGGCAGTTCCACCGTATGTAGCAGATAGTTCCATTCTATCGGCTCTTTGCCGGCCAGTTCATCGTAAACAACAAACAAACCCGAGCGTCCGAGCTGAACGATATGTCTTCGGAAGAATTCCAGCTTATTTTCATCCCAACCTTTCTCCGGTGTAAATTGAGTGCCGGACAAACGTCCGCGTTCCAGCCACAACGGAGAAACTACTTTCCCATAGGCGTTGGAGGCATCGCCTACAACGTAAGAGATTTCTTCACCTTCATAGTAGCGGGGAATCCAACCATAGCCTTCTGTCCCTATCTTTTGACCCATACCGTTTACTAATATGGAGTTATGGGCACGGGTATTCCGGTAGGCATACATACAATGATCATCTGTAAATCCGGTACGATGCCCGCTGCTATAAAAGATAGCCTTACCCCCAAAGAAGGTGTTGAAAGCGTTTTGATTGGCCAAGGCATGGGATGTGGAACCATAAGGACTGCTTCGGAAAGAAAGCATGGCATTGTTGGCATGATGCCCTATGTCGGTATTCATCAGGGCAGTACCTGTTTGTTTGAAGACTTTGGATTCCGGTAGTTCCGACAGATGTTTACTATAAGCAGGCCTTTCCTTCGGGGTTGTGCAGCGATACCAGGTCAAATCTGCTGGTTTGGCTTCGAAAGCTTTCGACAGGATGTCAGGGTCTTCCTGCATAATTTCGTGTACATAAGCAGCTGCCCACGGATTGTTGCATTCGCGTGCCAGGGCATCGGCATATCCTATGCGCCCTCCGTTCGGACTGCGTTGTCCTTCATGTGAGTTGCCATGCCCTCCGGATTTGGAGAATGGGGGCTGCTGATAGATAACATATAAGGCATTGTTGTTATACCACGGATCTGCAAAGAAGTTGAAACCGGATATGCGTGAGAAAAAGACCGGCACTTCTATCAAGGTACGTATGTTTACATGGAAATAGGCATCCCCATTGTGCCAGCCACCATCCTTATGTAGGCCCGGAAGGCGTGAAATCCATTCATTATAACAATAATCTGTCCATACGGACGCTTCCGGTATTTCACCGACCGTAGCGAATGCCGCCATCGTCAGGATACGGAAAGTCATCTGCCACACATGGTTGTCTGCAATACGGTTCTCCAGATGGTTCACGTATTCATTATAGAACTTATCTCCAATTTTGCGGATGTTATCCAACAGCAGTTGCTTTTCTTCCGGTGACAATAAATTATAAAATCCGTCATACGCGGATGTACTCATCGATAATAGGGTGGACAGGTTAAAGTCGCCTGCAAAGTATTTGCTTTTTTGCCAGGAAAGGATTTCACTCAGGCGGTTAATGCCTTCCCGGTAATACTTCTCGTCTTTTGTCAGTAAATAAGCACGGACCAATGCTTCCACGTTGGCCTCTTCTCTGTCTACAATCTTACGGCTCTCGCGGATGAGGGCCGATTCACGTTGCACAATGTTGGTCAACGTAACTACATTCGTGGTATCTATCTCTTCCTGAAGATGCTTCAACGGACGGGAGATGCATTGGGAAGCCTTGTCCATATAAGTCCGGGCTTCCGGATTATTATTATTTTTCGCTATTATATTTTCCCAGTCATCTGCATCCAGTAACACACGCGGGTGATGGGAAGGATATCTCGCCAAGACTTTTTCTAAAGTCGGAGGATTGAATTCCGGTGTATCTTTATCTATATAGAATTGGTAAACCGGCGACCATTCTTCAGTACCTTCGGGGGTAACGTAAGCATGCTGCCAATACCATTTTCCTTGTGCCAGGCACTGGAAAGGATTGAAGAAAGCCCAGGCACGTTCACCGGTAAGGACATCTTTCCGGAAATTCTTGTCTTGGGAGATACGAATCCGGTAAACTACTTTTGGCTTTTCATCTACTTGTCCCGGAACTCCATCCAACACCGGACCTAAATGAGGGAATTTGTCCGGCCACATGAAACGCGGCGGATTTACCTTGACGTATGTGCCATCGGCAGGAGAGGGAGTTGCACGGACTTCATACATCAATGTTTCTTCGGAAACCTTTATCACGGCAGGCTGCTCGGAACTGCCGCATGCCATTAACAGGCAGAGGACGGATAAGCCCAATATTATCTTTTTCATCTCAGAATCTTATTTTTGTTTTTTGAAGGTAACCAGCTCTTTCAAGCTAACTGTTTTATTATTAACCAAAGGGTGTGCCCAGAAGCCGATAAACGTAATGTATCCCATGAAAACCAAAATAAGCAGCATGCCTGTTCGCAATGAAGTGGCATCGGATACCAGGCTGACGAGTAGCGGGCCACCTGCACCTCCCACTATTCCGGAACAGAGGATACCTGCAAAAGAACCGTGATTCTGGGTTACTGTATTCAGGGCAAGTGAAAACACTATGGAGTACATCATGGAGATACAAAAGCCTATTGCCGGAAAGGCCCATACCGCCATTTCCGCAGAACCGAATAATGCGATTAACAGTAACCCCATGGAAAGTATGCCCGATATTTGCAGTAAACGCTTGCTGTCTATCAACTTCAGCAGGAACATGCCAAATAAGCATCCGACGGTCATTGAACCCCAGAAATAACTGATGCTTTGCGCGCCGACGGTCTTCGGATCAATGCCATGATACTGTTCCAGAAAAGTACTCATGAAAATAGAAACCCCCTGTTCCGTACTGACATAGCAAAAGATTCCTAAGAAGAAAAGCCATACGTATCTTTGACGGAACAATTTTTTGTAGGAGGCCGAAGAACCACTGCGTTCATCATCTTTCAGTTCAATGCGCGGGAAGCGAACCAATGACACAACGAGCAGCATAATCAGCAATAACACTGTGAATACCCAATAAAGGGAAACCCAGGGAAGAGTGACTGGAGTGATGTCTGCCAGAATATCAAGCAGGAAATTCTTTCCCGGCTGATAGACTCCCGGTGCCAGCGCATGTATTAACCAAGTGTAAACCAAGGGACTGATAAACGATGCTACTCCAAACACAAATTGTGCCAATTCGGCTATGAATGCGTAGTTCTCCTCTCCACCGACAACACGCTGCAAAGGATTAATTACGGTCTGCAACATGGCCATTCCCAAGCCGATGATAAAGGAAGACACCAGTAATATCGAATAAAACGGTAAACACGCAAACAAGACGGTTCCGATAAATGGCATAAGGAAACCGGTAAACAGCACCGGCTTTTCTCCATATTTATCTATCAGTATGCCTGCCGGTATCGACATGATGGCATAAGCCAGGAAGAAGGAAGTCGGGATAAATCCCGCCATTGCCAAATCCTTCAGCTCAAAGTTATGGATAATGTCAGGAATTAACGGTCCGAGAATGTTTGTAATGAAGGAAATGGTAAACCAGAACATCATTATCAATGCCAGCATACCCCATTTCTTGTTATTTTTCATAATAATTCGTTTGTTTATAGAATTAGTGATGCTGCACCGATAAGACCGGCTTTATTGCCCAATCCGGCAGCCACAATCTTGGTATTCAGGGCACAGTCTGCTATTACGTGCTTTTTGACTACCGCCCTTATTTTCTCTAAATAGAAACTGCCAGATTCTGCAACACCTCCTCCTATCACAATCCGTTGGGGACTGAAGATATTGACGAAGCCGGCAATTCCTCTTCCCAAATAGTAAAAGTGCTCGTTCATGCACTCGACAGCCAGCGGGAAATCTTCATGATAGAGGCGAACAATCAATTCCCCGTTTATCTCCGTATCAAAACTCAAATTTTGCTCTTTTGCCAATATGCTAAAACGTCTTGTTAAGGCGGAAGTCGAAGCATAATGCTCCAAGCAACCGACCGCCCCGCAGGCACAATGCTCACCGTTGGCAATCAACGGTACATGCCCCAACTCCGTACCCCGGTTAGCATATCCATTGAACAACTTGCCATCAATAATGACAGCTCCGCCGATACCGGTTCCCACAGTCAGAAACACCACATGGGTACAACCTCTTCCTGCACCGTATTTCGTTTCTCCCAGTCCCATCAGGTTGGCATCATTTCCAACAACTACCGGTAGACTCATCTGTTTCTCCATAAGGGAGGCTACATCTATATTTTCCCAGCCGATAATATTTTCCGCACCTCCCAGTACGATACGGTTTGTTTCATCTACAATTCCCGGCGTGCCAAGTCCTATGCCCAGTACGTTCCAGTCCTGTTTGGCAGCTTCATCTTTCAGCAAAGTAGCAGCCTTTATCAGTTGTTCCATCACTTTTGCAGCCGAAACAGAAGCAAAAGAGGGTAATTTTCCCTCAAAGAAAGAATTACCCGCTTTATCTACCAAAGCATATTTTATAGATGTGCCACCTAAATCAATGCCAATTGCGTATTCCATAATTTATTGTATCAAATAAGGAAACATTATATTCTTTCTACCCATATAGGAGAACTCCACGCCCATTGCTGGTCACGCTGGCGAACTCTGACATAGTAATAGTCCGTATCTCTTTCTGGTTCAGTATCTTCCATATAATGTTCAACCATAAAGCAACTTTCCGGCATTGCACGGTTGAATAGAATAGCTTCACTAAGCCATCCGATCATGAAATGGGAGCGGGAACCTTCCAGAAGTTCGCTCAATGAATGTTCAAGCTTCTTGCCGTTGAATTCTGCCGTAATCATACCGTCTTTAGGCATAGTGACATCCAGAATGACAGCCTGCATGGCGGGAGTGGTGGTATTCGGATTCTTGGAACTGTACATATCTAACTCCGTATCCTTGTCCGTAACGGACACAATACGGTTGACCTTTGTTTCAAACTCGGGTTCTCCCGGTTGCGGAGAGGTGAAGGCAGCGCCACGGAAGCAAGGTTCCACAGCATTGATAGTTCCTTTGCTGATAGATAGCTTTCCTTGCCAGTGTACGTACTGCTCTTCACGATTCCATCCAAATTCAATCTTTACCTTACAACGTACCATGTCTCCTTCTGGCATTTCGGGCAATAACGGACCACTTAAACGGGCTATGCATCTTCGATTCTTGACAATGTCTATATAATCGATGCAACTGCCGCCTTCCACATTCAAATAAATACGGCGACTGTTACCCCGTACCACGTCGCCCGGAAAAGCGTCGTTCAGACGAAAATCTATATTGATCTTATCACCGGTAGCGCAACAAACGTGACGGTTCTTCATGGCATCCCAAATCTTATCACGGGTCAATGACTCTGCCAGTATGCCTATACGCCCATCACCATAACTGCCCGGATATCCGGCGTGCTGGTCCGTAGAGCCCATAATACCGAATTTCTTACCTTGCTCCAATCCACATTGAATTGTACCTTCCCATTGGCGAGGCCCCATATCATGCAGATAATTATAATCGCCCTGATCGCTCTCTGCCAATCCATGGCGGGAATACATCTCTACGAACGGAGTCTGGTCTCCTTCCGTAAAGAAGTTCCAGTTATATCCGCGGTAGCCCGTCTGGTAACCCATGTGATGTGGAGTTATAAATACTTTATGTCCGCGGGCTTTTTGTTTCCAGTCTTCAATGGAGGTACATTCCACCAACGGTGCATCCAAGTCATAATTCAGGGCTACATGGTCGCCATGTTCCATGCTATGTGCTTCATAACCTACAAAGGCTAGAAATTCCCCTTCCTTATTGTACTCATTGGTCATGGCCACGTATTTCTCATAACCTCCCTCGCGCAAGCGCTTGAAAGCACCGGTATGATAATCAATCACCCACTTCAGGCGAGGATCATCTGCTCCGGGAATGTCAGGCCACATGGCATGTGGGGTGACAGATACAAAATCCAATTGTTCCTTGGCGGCTTCGAACGCAGAACGCATGTCGCCATGGCCGTAGGTTATGTTACAGTGGTTATGTAGATCTCCCCAGAAATATTTCAGATTACTGGCAGAGGGCATAATTTTCTTTCCTGCAACAGTTCCCTGCTGACATGCAGATAATAAACTGCCGGAAGCTGCCAATCCGATAAGGGACCAGCCTGTATTTTTTAAAAAATTTCTTCTATTCATGGTATTTTTTATAGATTATCTGTTTTTCATTAATCGTCTGTCGCCTTTGAACAGCTCATTTACTTTTTCATCTGGATCATCATCCTTATACTGCTTTTGGGTTTCTTTCAGTAGTGACATCAGTTCTGTCCGTTTGTCGGCATACTCCGATTTGTTAAATACATTATTTAATTCATTCGGATCATTCTTCAAATCGTACATTTCCCACTCGTCCACATCGTTATAGAAGTGAATCAATTTAAAATCAGCAGTACGAATGCCATAATGTCTTTTTACTGAATGCTCTGCTGGATACTCATAATAGTGGTAATAGGCAGCTTTTCTCCAGTCTGTCGGAGTTTTCCCTTCATTATCCAGAATAGGTTTGAGAGACTGTCCCTGAATATCCGCCGGTATATCTACCCCGGCAAAATCCAGCAATGTGGGAGCAAAATCCACATTCATGGCAATGGCACTTGATACACTGCCTGCCTTGATTGTTTTCGGATAGCGGATGATTAGTGGCATACGTTGGCATTCTTCATACATAAAGCGTTTGTCAAACCAGCCATGTTCGCCCAAAAAGAAACCTTGATCCGAAGTATAGATAATGATTGTATTGTCCAGTTCACCGGTTTTCTCCAAATAGCTGATCAGTCTCCCTATATTCTCGTCCACGGCTACGATAGTTGCCAGATAATCGCGCATATATTGCTGGTATTTCCAGCTGATCAGTTCTTTTCCCTTTAAATTACCATTACGATATTCTGAAATACGTTGTGCATATGCCGAGTCCCACTTATCCTGTACATCAGTCGGCATACGCTTGTAGACCTGATAGAGGCGATTCGTTGTATCCTTTAGCATTTCTTCACGGGTCAGCAGTTTCAGATCCCAGTCATTGGTCAATGTGTGTTCAATGGACATATCTTGTTCCCTGGCAGCAGAGCCTCTACCTTCGTATGTATCGAAAAGTGTGGCGGGTTCGGGGAATACGGTATTGTTAAACATCCCCAAGTGGCGGGGAGCGGGCATCCAGTTACGGTGTGGGGCTTTCTGATGATACATCATACAGAAAGGCTTGCTTTTATCTCTATGTTCCAGATATTCGATAGCTTTGTCTGTGATAATGTCAGTGGTGTATCCCTGCTCTACAATCTGCTTTCCATTCTCGTTGAAGTCTGGATTATAATAGTCCCCTTGTTCATGTTGTCCGGTCAGGATACACCAATAGTCAAACCCCTGAGGCTCGGTAATCAAATGCCATTTGCCGACAATTGAAGTTTGGTAACCGGCAGCTTGTAACAATTTGGGAAAAGTCTGTTGGTTGCCATCGAAAGTGCTGGCATTGTCTGTGAATCCGTTGATGTGGCTGAATTTGCCCGTCAAGATACAAGCTCTTGACGGACCGGATAAAGCATTGACCGCATAACAATTATCCATACGAACACCTTCACTGGCAATCCGATCCATATTGGGAGTCTGAAGGAGACGTCCACCGTAACATGACATGGCTTGCGTTGTATGGTCGTCTGTCATCATAAAGATAATGTTCGGACGTTTTACCTCCTCTTTGGTCTTATTGGAGCTGCAAGCGGAGACTCCGATGGCAGTGAGAGGCAACAATAAATATGATAAGCGATTCATAATAAAAGTCTTCTTATAGTTTATACTCCAATTGACGTTTCTTTCCATCAACAGATATTTCTATTTTCACTCCATTCTCATCAAACTTCTTATTCAGGAATTTAGCCTTGAATGCAGGAAAAGAAGCTGCATTTTTCGAAGGATAGATAATGGTGATGTAACGTACAGCTTCCGAATCCTTTTTGTCCACATCAAAGGAAACCGAAGTACGGGGTACACGTACGCGATAAGCAGTGGAACGCCATCCCTCCTTTTCTCTCATCGAAGCTTTCTTTTCGGCAAAACATTGTAACTTCATATTGCTTGACCCGTCGTAAGCGGTGGTCAGAATATGACTTTTATCGTCTACATTTACAGTGCCTTCACATAAATGATAGTTAAGATTCACTGTTCCTTTTGCATCTCCCACAGCCTCATCGACAATGACAAAATAAGATTGGTCTACAAAGAAGACAGAACGTCTGTGCTTTAAGCCTTCATAATGAGGGTTCTCTGTTACTAGGATTTGTTCATTACCTTCGGGGTTCCAAAGCTTAGTAACAGATTGTGTGGTCTGTAAGTTTTTCTCATCCAGTGTCAGGGTATTATGAGAACTTGTCCGACGGAACCAGTTGCGAAGTTTCATCACTTCATCGTCACCGGCATAGACGTATGAGCCGCTATCCGGAAAGAGATTTCGACCATTGAACCAGAGCTCAAAAGTTCCGTTATCCGGTTGACAGTGCCACTCACCTTTGGGACCGGCCTTTACCACCATTACAGTAGCATCTTGTTTCCAGCCGTTTCTGAAAGTAAAGAAGCCGGAAGTCAGGGCTCCATGAGAAAGATTGGGTAGGGGAGAACCTTCACGACCTTCAGTAGCATAATAACGGATCCAGTCGCAATCCGGAAACAGTTTGAGCCATTCCTGATAATTGCGGATTTCTGCTGGGCGGTCTCCTAATTTTGCATCACTGAAACAAGGATTACTGTAATCTGGGAAACAGATATTAGCGTAGAACTCAATCATATTTTTAACTGTATTCACGTATTCAGCAGGAAACTCCTGACGGAAACCATTGACGTCTGCCATACGTAGGGCCTTGCAAAAAATATTGATTGCCGCTAAATGATAATGGGGGTCCAGTTCATATTGGCCACCATCCGGATAAACTTGTTTTTTTATTTCACGGTTTAAAATGTTTATTCCACTTTCTCTCCATCCGGCTGCCTCTTTAAACTCGGGGAAAAATGCACCTGCATATACCATACGTTGTGCTTCGAACAACAGGTGGTTGCCTTGATCTGAGTAATTACCCAGAATGTGTAGTGCATGCCGGTGATAATTAATCAGGAATTCAGTCAGGAATTCCGGGGTGAAAGCCTTTGAGGGAATAAATAACAAAAATTGCAGAGTTTGATCCTGTAAACGGTTACTCACCTCCAAAGGACGCCATGCAAAACGTACATTTTCAGCATTCCCTTTTACTTCACCTGCACTGACAAGTTCGTATTCTTCTTTTTCTACGGTGGTCAGAGGATTCTTCTTAATCCAGTCCATATATTGATATGCCCATTCCTTGGCATATTTCTCATCCCCTGAGATTCTATATGCTTTTCCCATTGGGGTGAACCATTTGTGACGGTGTAACTGCCAGCGCAACTCATTGTCTTGTATCGGCCAATATTGCCAGTTGATATCTTTGCCATAATTATAGGAAGGCTGATATCCTTTGTGTACAAAAAATGTATGTTCCAAGGCATCATCAGCCCATTTTTGTTCTTCCTTGGATATTTTGATATTCTTCATATCGATATCGGGATGCCCTATACCGGTACGCTGGCGGTAATAATCCAATAAAGCTTGGGCTGCTTCGTCCCATTGTTGTTGAGCACATGCAGCTTTTACTTTTTCCAATCCCGGATAATCCAGATTCAGTAAATCAAAAGTTTCCTTTCGCAACTGCTGTGCTTCTGCACATAGGGAAACCAGTAGAAAAGTGAAACTAAGTATATAGTTTGTTATTTTCATGGTATATTAAATTCATTTAAAGCGATTTATAATCAAGTCCTTTTACCTGCATATATCGGGCTAAAGCTTCCAGATAATAATAATCGGCATAATTGATAGGTGTGTCAATTTCAGACCCATTAGGCAGTGAACCTGTAGAGTGCATCAGGATAAATCCCTGGTTAGTGCCGATCTTTGCCAGGTAAGCATCGGAAGAGAGAGACTTGAGTAGTTTCTCTGCATAATCAAAATAGACTTGTCCATCCTCTACAAGAGTACTGAGTTCTATCAAGGCAGAAGCTGTGACAGAAGCGGCGGATGCATCACGAGGTGTCTCCGGTGTATCCGGGGCATCATAGTCCCACAAAGGAATCGCATCGTCAGTCTTTACACGTGTCATGATTAATGCTGCAATATCTTTGGCTTGCTGCAAGAAAGCCGCATCTTTTGACTCGCGATAGCAGGATGTATATCCATATATTCCCCAGGCTTGTCCGCGTGCCCATGAAGAATCATCATTTTTCCCCTGATGTGTACATTTCATTTCTACGCTGCCATCGTTATTGTAGCTTACTACGTGGTAGGATGAATGATCGTTTCTGAAGTGGTTCTTCAATGTTGTTTCAGCATGTTTCAATGCGATTTCTTTATATTTGGGATCATTGGTAAGATGATTGACATAAAATAATAGATCCAGATTCATCATATTATCAATAATCACAGGGAAGTTCCACTTTCCGAAATCCCAGGAACGAATACAACCTATGTTCGAATCAAAACGGCCGCATAAATTATCAGCAGTTTGCACCAGTATCTGACGGATACTGTCAGCAGGGGCTAGACGATATGCATTACCATAACTGCAATTCATCATGAAGCCTATGTCGTGTGTACCTTTATAATCTTTCACCGGATGTAGATAATTCGTAAATTTTGCAGCACTCTTTTTCAAGTCTTCAATGCCGGTCAGTTGATACGCGTACCACAAGTTTCCGGGGAAAAAACCACTTGTCCAATCATAGATGGAACTGCAATATCTGCGGCTTCCCAGAGCATCTTTCACAGGCTTTACCCGTAAGGAGTCTTTGAAAGTTGCAGGATCTCTTTGTAATTGACTACAGAGAAAATCCATATCGTATCCCGTCCAGATGGAGCGGGGTAACAGGACTGAATCCCCTACATCGGCCACTGTTTTTTCCAGTTGTTGCACAGAAGTATCTATTGCATTTTTCAACCAGCCATAATCTTCCTTAGGTTGACTGGATGAGCAGCTGGAGAATCCTTGTAGTGTAACAACTGCGTAACAAAATAATAAAAATTTCTTCATAAATAATGTATATTCTATAGGTTATATCTGCTCAAATTATCGTCCTTGTGTACAAGGATGGAGAAAGTATAAACATAATTACAGTTCCTCCATTTCTCCATCCATTGTCAGTTCATACTCAGGAAATGGAATTACTCAAATCCCGGATTGTTTTCACCGTTCAAAGCTGCATTCGACTGAATTTCAGCCAATGGAATCGGATAAAGTTCATGCTTGCCCGTGGTAAAATTGTGGCCTGCTACGTAGTTGGATTTAGCCCATTTCACCGCATTCCAATCTTTACGTGCTGCATCCGTTATATATTCATCAGGTCCTGGAGTCCATGATTCCATATAGTTTTGGGCGGCTTTTAAAGATGCTTCCAGAATGCCCCAGCGCAGTAAGTCATATTTGCGTTGACCTTCGTAGCAAAGTTCAAAAGCACGTTCCCAATACAAGGCTGTACGGAATTTGCCGGCATCGTCACCATCCGGAATGAATGGTAAATCGTACAACTTCGGAGCCTTTAACAAGCTTGAATAATTAGCTGTACTTATAGGAGTAGCACCGGCACGGACACGAACATCATTCAATAATTTCCATGCTTCGGTTGTGTTACCGGTTTCGTTATAAGCTTCGGCTGCCATCAGAACTGCATCGGCATAACGCAACGGAGCATAATTGACACCCGTGTTATTGGGATCTACGAAGCCCGGAGCCATCCATTCTCTGCGCCATTTACCCGGATATCTATTTAGATTTTTGTTGATATCGGCAGAAGTATGCGATTTTTCCTGAATTTCTTTATTTTTGTTCCACTTAATAGCATAGTCCACGAAATTTACGTCACGGCGTATATCTTTTATGCTTCCATCCTCATTTGACTCATAGAAAGACTTCCAATATGGTAGTACTACAAAGAAGGCATTGGCACGTCCCATATAACTGCTTGTGCCGGGGTAACTTCCTGGAGCATCTACCAGTGGTCCGTTGTAAGTTGCCCATACACCAGCATTATCCTTCAAACCTTGGTTGGGTTCAAAAGCAATTTCCCAAAGAGACTCCTGATTGTCCAATGTCAGTTGAGAATAGTTTTTGAACAGTTGTTCATAACCGTTTGCATAAAAATTATGATAGCCTTCGGCCTTCAAAGCTTCCCATTCCTTAATCACTGCTTCAAAATATCCCTTTCGGGCAGTATCGTCCGGACGGGTTAACTGACGTGATGAACGGTTCAAGCTATAGCCGGCACGTTGCAAATAGACACGCATCAGTAAAGTACGGGCAGCGCCGCTACAAGGTATTTCAGAAGATGCCACTTCACGACCGGATTTCAAATGCGTTTTTGCATAGTTCAAATCTTCGATGATCTGGTCATAAATCAGCTCACGGGCGGTACGAGGCTTGGATGTATTACCAAAACCATTCGTATATTCCGTGCTGAACGGTACATCACCAAAGAATTTCACTAG
>OJRZ01000361.1_pt1 | contig 47766 bp, 54 predicted proteins | sample 1599291 | NCBI WGS metagenome assembly OJRZ01 (sample SAMN04168657, study PRJEB22393) | human gut metagenome | biome: human gut microbiome; feature: stool | host: Homo sapiens | collected 2014-03-20
CAATAATAAAACTTGAATCTATAAATTTAAAAAAATCTTCTATAAATAACTCCTCATTTCTTTATAAGAGAGATTTTATCACAGGAAAGGAGGCGATACATATAAAATAGAAGATTTTTTTATCCTACGAACTGTTACTCTCAAGTAACAGTCAAGATGTAGTATAAGCTTTTTGCACTGTATGAGTGTTTATACAGCGGCTCTATATCCGAAAGAAGACACATCATGTGTCTTTTTTCACTGTAAGAAAGAAAGGAAACGATATACCCTATGTTTAAGAAAAGATTAAAACCGACTCCTGCGATTGCAGGTATCCTTATCGCCTTTTATTCGACGATGACCCCTATATTGGCGAAGCCAAAACCGAATACTGCAGGAATAAAACAGGAGGTAAAACCCTGGCTGGATTCATTTACTGATGTCGCTCTATGGGCGATCCCTCTCCTTGCTGTCATCGCAAGTGCTGCTCATGGTCTATCGTGGATGGTCAAGGACGAAGATGAGAAGAAACAAAAGCCTGTCTTTAAGATGCTCAAAATCATCTGGGGGATCGCAGTCGTCCTCGAATTGATCCCATCGATCTATAAATTATTCAATATGTAAAAAGGAGGTATCGTATGGATCTAGTAATCGATGGTGTCCGCTGGGTCTTGTGGATACTCGTCAAAGGAAGTATGTTCCTCATCGATAGTGTATATAACATCATACGACCGATCCTTTCCTTCGATATCGGCTCAAATTCAACGGTGTGGCAATGGTGGGACATCCTGATGATGTTCCTCCTGATGTTCACTCTGCTCAGAGCCTTCACGATGTTATTGAAAGCGACGATCGATGAAGAATATGTATTGAAGCTGAGCGGATTACGGATGATCTTCCGTATCATCGCAATCGTTTTCGTCGTTGCCATGACTCCACTGGTGATCAAAGAATTCACCGCTTTTACGAGCGTCGTTATGGATAGTGTTCCGGATTCCTTCGTAGTAGAGAACAATTTCGCGACTACGAAGCCAAAAACAGACAACAAGCTTCAACAGGAGATTGTTGACAAGCTGTATAAGGAATATGAAGGGATGCCTTCCCAGATCTTTATCAGTTCCGCAAGCAATGGTCAATATCCTCCCTACCAGCTGATCGATATCAACGCCACGGAAGGCGGTATGGATCATTGGTTCGACGGCGTACCGATTGTAGGAGGCTTCTTCAATATCACCTCTGCATTGATCGGAGCTGATGGTGATTATATCTATTTTCCGGATACCACCATGCTGATCTTTCTGATCGTAGAAGGGGTATGCGGCGCTTATATGTTCTTACTGATGGCGATACAGATATCACAGAGGATGATCTCCATCGCGGTCAAGATCCTGATATCTCCCTATCCGATTTCCGGGATCATCAATCCGGACGACAGGAGCTTCGGGTTATGGGTGAAGCTGATCAGCGCAGATCTTATCTCGAACGTCCTGCAATATATCATCCTATTGCTCGTCCTGGCTGTCACATCTTCTAAAACGGTACAAAACTTCGGCATCGTCGGCCAGGGGATCTTCTTCCTGGGTGGCATGCTGGCTGTCTTGGTCGGTCCCGGTCAAGTCGCTCAGCTCATCGGCGGGGATGGTATGGGACTCTTCATGACGATGCAGGGCTTCCAGGCGATGAGCGCATTGAAGGGCGTCACACAGGCGATCGGACAAAAAGGAATCGGGATGGCCACTGGAGCGGCAGCTCTGGGGACTTATGGAGCCGGCAGGATGCTGGGCCTGAACTCGCTCGGTAACTATCCGGATGGAGGTGGTATCGGCTCCAACAATCCTATGACAGGAGCATATGATCCGGGAAACGGTCCCGGAAATGGTTCAGGATCCGGAGGTGCAGGAAACATCCCGCCAAGAGCTTTTTCCGAACCACATACGGAGAAACAGGCGCGTGCAGCGAGGAAGTATGGAATCGACATCAGTGATATGAGTAAAGGAGACGCTTCCCTGGCTTTGGAAAAAGCAGGCATGGATAAGAGCTACTGGAGAGGTTCGAATCCGGCAGGTGGTGGCGCATCCGGCACGATCGATAAGAGCAATCCAACCTATGGTTTCGGAAATACGCCGACATCTGTCTCTACAGATGGAAGGTATGATAGGGCGATGGAAGATGGCACAGATATAGGCGCATCCAGTGAAGGCATAGATAGTGGTGAAGGGATCGATATCGGAACTCCTGCCAAAGGAAATGACGGCAGCTCAGGTGGTGCTTCACAGGATGAAGGAGGCATCCGTCTGAGTCGTGAGGGTACGACCGCAAGGCGTGTCGGTGATTCCTCCACCTTCCGTGCGAGAACCGTCTCCAAAGTAGGAAGAACGGCTTATCTGGCCGCAGGTAATCGACTGATGGGACAGAAGAGCATCGTCCGTGGAGGACGCTATGTAACGAAGAATACGCGTGCACAGAATCTTTCGAACATGCATGCCGGTATCCAGGATCTGATCCATCCGAAGCGGATCGACGAGCTGTCTTCCACGCATGCAGAAAAAAGAGATATGCAGGATATGAGAGAAATGGAGGACTTTGAACGATCATGAGATTCTACTCACCGAAGAATTTTAAGAAAGGAAGACATCTGGGAGGCATGTTCCGATGGATCGACATCGTGCTGTTCGGCACAGCGACCCTGCTCTTCATCCCGGCATTCCTTTTCAATATGACAGGAGATACGGTCAACGTCCCGCTCCTCATGTTGACCTTACTGCTCTATGGGATCGTGATCGTGCTCATCCAGCCATTCCCTCCCATCTATCACAACTTCCTGGTGTTCTTCTACCTACAGTATCTGTATCTCAGACGACAGAAGGAATATATATGGGGAGGTATCGTAAAATATGAAGAAAAAGAAGAATAAAGAAAGAAGAGCGGAAAAGAAGGTCGTGAAGCAGGCAGAGAAACAAAAGAAATATTGCAGCACGGCATTGGAATGGTCAGATATCGAGATGATCGACGGAGACGCGATCCATATAAGAGACGGCAGCACACGAGAGCGTATCATCGGTTTGAAAGTCACCCCCAGGAACATCTTCATCGATACAAGTTATGTACAGGCCCGTATCGTGAACAACCTGCGCATCATCTTCAATAAGATCCGTTTCCCCATCTATTGGGGCTACGTATTCGTGCCGGTACAGATCGACGATCATATCTCGATGCTGTTGCGGGAAGAGACGCAGGAAGAGGATCCGCGCATCCGTGCGATGATCCAAAATGATTTTGAAAAGGTCACTTGGTTCCAGGATACACATCGTGAGCTGGAATTCTTTCTGATGCTGCGCGATGAGGATGAAGCGACTCTGATGAAGAACTATGACGAGCTGGTCGCAGAGCTTCAGTATGCCGGGTTTCGGACGAAGGACCTGAACATGCACGATCTCTACGACTATGTCGCTTATATGTATGAGAATCCGCTGATCAATGATTATTATTTCTCACGAGGTGTCTTCAGCTGTCTGGCAGAGGAGAGTGAAGATATCTTCCTATCGAAAGACAACTATCATGAACCGGATTTCGATTATGATGATTATTACAGACTTCGGAAGGAGGGAGAACATGTGGAATAATGACCTGTTGAAGAAAAAAAGTACGTTCCAGCCGATCGGACTGAAGATCCAAAGAGGCCACTACATCCTGGGAGACCGTTATATCAAATCTCTGCTCGTCACCGAGCTCCCCCGACAATTCGAACTCGGTCTCCTGAGCTCCTACGTTTCGAATCCGGAGATCAAGGTCTTCATGCGTACGGAGCCGTTGGATCTGGACTGTGCCGGTATGCTGAAGAAGGAATACAATGATAAGAGCAGAGAATATCAGAAGAGCGGGAACGACCCGACGAGGAGAGAGATCCTGGAGAATGAGCTGATCTCATTGAATACCTACATCAAGGAGATCATCGATAATCACGATGTGACCTGGAACATCACCATCGTCTTCAGCGTCTATGCTGACACAGAAAAGGAGGTGAACAAACGATGTCAGGATCTCAATCTCCGCTTACGGGCAGAGGGCTTCAAGCTGACCAGTGCTCCCGTCATGCAGGAGAATCTGATGCGGGTCGCTTCCCCATTGTTCGTCGACAGTCTCCTCCCTGCTGAAGTGGAAAAGAATATCGGTATCCCGCTCCCTTCACTAGGTCTGGCCGGTCTCTATCCGTTCGTATTCGAAACACTGAAGGATCGTGACGGCTTCCTGCTGGGACATGAGCTGATGAATAAAGGAGCGATCCTATTCGATCAATTCCAATGGCTCGATGACCCGATGAGTGCCCGGGCACTGAATCGCCTGAGTGGGAATCTCGTCATCGTCGGAGGTACCGGATTCGGTAAGTCTACACTGATGAAGCTGTTGATCCGTTTCTACATCCGTACACACAAAAAGATCATCTGGATAGACCCGGAGAACAAGAACAACTCCCTGACGAAGCGTTATGGAGGTACGTTCATCAACTGGGGGCGGCGAGGCCATATCATCAATGTCTTCGATCTGAAGCCGATCTCCGTGGAAGAGGATGAGGACGCCAGCGTCAAATGGGATACAGAGCTTGCCATATACAACTGTGTCGATGATGTCAAGATTATCCTGCGCTATCTCGTACCCTCTATCAGTGATGACACCCTTTCCATCGTAGGAGATCAGATGGTCATGCTGTATGCCGATCATGGATTGACGCCGGAAACGGATTTCCGTGGACTTCCGGCTTCTGCATATCCGACCTTCTCCGATCTCGACGTACGTCTGCAGAAGAGCATAGAGGAGTGTCAGAAGCAGCCGCATGCCGATACGAAGGAGCTGGAGCTGCTGCGGGATCTGCGGCTGAAGATAAAGCCACTGCTCAAAGAATGGTCGATCTACTTCAATGGACATACATCGCTGGGTCAGGAGGACTTATCGAAGGATATCATCGCGTTCGGTACGAAGACGCTGCTGGAGAAGCCGCTGACATTGATCAATGCGCTGAATCACATCATGTACCAATTTGCCTGGTCGTTGTGTCTGGATGAGTCCGTAGAGTCTGCTTTCGTTCTGGATGAGGCGCATACGCAGATACTGACGCCGATGAGTGCGGAAAGAGTAGCACAGTACACGCGAAGATCCAGAAAGTATCACAATGTCTGTACGATCGCGACGCAGGAGCCGAAGGACTTTGCGGGGAAAGACATCCTCGTACATGGAAAAGCGATCTTCAACAACAGCGTCTATAAGATGATCATGCATCTGGAGCGCGACGGGACCAACGATCTGAGCAAGTTCATCACCGTCAATGAGAATGAGAAAGGACTGATCGAGCAGCTGCGTATGGGTGATGCATTGTTCGTCTGTGGAGACCGTCATATCCCATTGCATGTCCTTGCGACAGAGAACGAGTTGAAGGAGATGGCATGACCAAGGAATTGAAGACTAGGCACATGGATCTATTCCCTATCATTCAAACATCAGTTTTCATGACAGGTAGTCCACGAGCGTGATAGATCCATCAGGAAAAGACAGTACCTGGCAACTTGCCAGGTAGCTTTTCACAAAAGATAGGACAATGATGGGAGGTAAGGTCATGGACTTATTCAAACATATCTTCCATGTGATCCGCATAGTTACTGTGAAAGAATATCCTCTTTCAGAAATAAAGCAACAGATCAGAAATAAGGTCATAGGACCAGGTGATCGGATCAGAGTCAAAGGATATCTGAGCTGTTTTGCGCCCATATGTGAACCTGATACATTCGTTCCTAAAATGATAACATATGATCGTAAACATGATGAAGTACATGTGGTATCCTGTTCGCCGGTCGTAAGGAACCTTCAATCGGAAGAATATGGAGTTGCATTTCTCTATCCGCAACAGGAAGGGCGTTTTGAATATGAGCTAGAAAACAGTGCGGAGAGATTGCAGATCACAGATAAGAACAGGTTCATCCCAGTAGTAATGAGAAAACAGGAATATAGAAAATTTTCAGAAAAACAGGTCGAGATGATCTGTTCCATCGAAGATATATGTGTATGTGATCCAAAAGATGAATTCATATTCAAAACACGTGAGTTCAGAAAAGTGAATGATTGGTTCACAGACCTCTATATTCCCCAATATTCAGCATATTGTCTAAAGGCGCAATCCATACTTCCGGATAACAACGGAGATAGAAAAGATCCTGTCATCGTACCGTATGCCATCGAATATCAGGTATCTTGTAAGGATGAAGAAATAGATCTATTCGAAGAGCTCCACACAGCGCTTGTAAAAGCCTTCGTAAACGAAAATAGCCGATACAAGATATGGCACATGGGAGAAGAAAGTCATGACTTCATACTGGCAGAAGATCCGGGTCTAAAAATCGTTTATAAGTTCGACGGGAAAGTCGGCTTTTATCAAAATATAGATATAACAGATACTTTGATCTATGAGCAGCAAATGATGCTATTGGAAGAACGATTATTACAGTTCAAAGACCATTTACATGCTTCGATACATTTGGATCTAGTGTATCTATCCGATATCGGCATGTCAAGGGTCCTAGATATCGGTCGTTATAAGCCAAAGGCAAATTTAGCCTGAAGTCGATAAGGCCAATCTATTTCATAGTCATTCTATTGAAAGGATGCAGATGGCAGGTGATCTACGAACGAGGTATCCCTATCTTAGAAAGCATTACCTGGCAAGTTGCCAGGTAACTTATAAAATTGGAATGAAGAAAGGCTATACCTTGATCGATGATATATGACATTTTCAAAATATGCGGGAGATTTCCCGTTTTTTTGCTCGTCGATCGAAGGCTTTCGATATGGAAAGGAGAATCTGATATGGAAAAGCATACAGAACATAAGCTGCTTCATAAAGCAATCGAAAGAATAAGCTATCGATATCGTCATGAAAAGGCGTTATCGAGCTTCAAAGAAAAGAAACTGCGATACCTCTCCATGAATGAGGATGAATTCCTACTGAGCTATATAGAGATCAGTGCGAGATGTATATGTAAGAAATGGATACTCTTCTTTTCTTCGATGATCTGGCTGATGATGACGATATCTTTGTCTTTCTATGTGAAGAAGCTGCTTGCTGTCCTTCCCACGATAGCTGATCAGGAATATCGAAGCACGATCCTGCTCATATCTGTCAGTGTACCTGCGATGATCCTCCTGCCGTGGCTCATCTGCCTGATACATGCGTTCATCAAGCAATATCGACGGACGAAAGAAAAAATGATCATGGATGAGGTAAGAAGATATCTGCAATAGCTCATGCGAAAAGAAAGGAAGAAACATACATGGCAAGATGGCTGAAAGGTATCGCTCATTTATCTGCATTCGATGCGATCGAACAGATTAAAAACGCGAAAGATGAAGAAGAGAAGAAGCGTTTGATCCAGAAGGAATGGGAAAGAAGGAAGAAGATCCGGCAAATGACGAACATGATGGTCGTCATTGGTTCGATTATAAACCTCGTTGCCACCCCGATGCTTTTTCTTAGGATCAAACAACGAGTCTTCGATATCATGATACCGGACCATGCAGTAAGCGTCACCGTATCCGCCTGTGCGATATGCATGATAGCGATGATAGTATTCTTTTTAAATGGTCTCATAAAATCAAATCGCTGATCTTTTTATCCCCCAAGAAAAGGAGCTGATACGAACGAAACGAATAGGCAGCATTGCGTTGACCATTCTATTGGTTTTGGTATCCTTATGTTTATGCGGTCATTTCCGGATCTATTGTATCCTAAGTGGTTCGATGGAGCCCACGATATCCACCGGCAGTCTCATACTGGTCGATACCGATGTTGTACTGTATACGGAGGATATCGTTACCTTTCAAAAGCAGGATTCCATCATCACACATAGGATCGTGAGACAGATTGATGATCAGAGATTCATCACAAAGGGAGACGCCAATGACAGCGATGATCCTACACCGCTCTATAAGACGCAGATCATCGGTAAGGTCATCCTGGTCATCCCTTACATCGGCTATATCGTCCTATTCATCAGACGATATCTCTGGCTGCTGTGCGCGGCCTTTTTGGCATGGCAGATCATACGAAAAAGGAAAAGGAGATAAGAAATTTATGGAAATCAGAAACAAGAAAAAAGTAGGCATCCTCTCAATAGCTGTATTGGCAGGGATCACAATCATTGGATCCTCTGTCGCATATTTCACTTCGACGGATACGAAGGACAATCTCTTTACCGTAGGCTCTGTGAGGACCATCCTGCATGAGGACAGATGGGACGATCTCGCAGATACCGACCATAACGGTATCCCCGATATGGCAGAAGATATCATACCGAATAAAACGATCCCAAAAGATCCGACGATCGAGAATACCGGCAAGAACCCTGCCTGGGTCTATCTGGAGGTCAGAGTACCGATCGTAAATATCATCACCGCGCAAGAGGATGGCTCACGGAATCCGAAAGCTGATACAGAGCTCTTCCTCTTCACGCCGGACCTGGATCACTGGCGACAGCTGAGTAAGATCGTTGAAGAGGATACCGATGGCAGGAAGACAGCGGTCTATGTCTTTGGTTATGAATCTGTATTGGATCCGGGGCAGACGACAGCAGAGTTGTTCTCCTCTGTAACCTTCTGCAATGCGATCGAAGAACAGGGGCTGGAGGACAGCGAACAGACGATCACCGTCAAGAGTATGGCCATCCAGCAGGAGGAGACCGGAACGATGGAGGAAGCCTATGGAAGCTTCATCAACCAGGAACATGTTACGAAGGAACCTGCACCGCAGATGCCAGAAGATGGAGAAGCAGCTGTGGATGATGGAGGTCACGATGAATGAAGCACAGGAAGAAATGGTTCCTCGTCTTCCTGTTGGCAGGGATCATCCTTATAATGGTCCCCTTCAGTATCGCCTATCTGACGCATGTGGAAACGAGAGAGAACAGGATAACGATTGGACAGAACGATGTCATGATAGAAGAGGATTTCACACCTCCCAAGCAGTGGCAGCCGGAGACGACGTACGAAAAGGACGTGAAGGTCCGCAATACCGGCAGCGTCCCCTGTTATATCCGCGTCTACGCAGCGCTTTCCGATACGGCCATCCCTGCGCATACGGTCTTCGATACGAAGGACTGGACACAGGCCGATGACGGCTACTGGTATCATAACAGCATCGTGGAGCCGGGAGCCGTCACCTCCAGTCTGTTCACGAAGGTGACGATTGGAGACATCGAAACAGAGAGTCAAAAGACATTCAACATCATCATCTATGCGGAATCCGTACAGGCGGAAGGCCATCACAATATCCGGGATGCCTTCGCCGGTATACGGTAAAGGGAGGCAGAAGCATGAAGAAAAGAAGATCACTCATCATAGCTCTTATCGTATTCCTGCTCATCTGCGGACTGATTATGGGGGATTCTCTCTCTTCCCTGTTACGTTCCTTCCGGCAGCGTTTTATCACACAGACGGATACAGTGGAGGTGACATTGGTCGATGACCTGCAGCGCAGTGTGCCGATCGTACCGGGAAGCAGGATCCCCCTGGATATGGATGTGCAGAACCTGGGAGTTGCCTGTCAGGTACGCTTCAAGGTCTGCGTCTATACCGGTGGTGAGTTGCTCCGTGAGCTTACAGAGGCGGAGCTGGAGCTGGCGGATGGCTGGGAACGGAAGAAAGACGGATATCTCTACCATACAGGCATTCTGGAAGAGGATGGCATACTGGAGCTGTATGACGCTGTCATCGCGAGCAGTGACATCATCACGAAAGAAGATCAGACGCTGGTACTGGAGACGACGATCCAGGCCGTACAGAGTGAGCATCTTGAGGTCTCTTCGGATGGCTGGGGAGATACCGAGATCCGACAAACGCTCCGTTCAAGGAATGAGGTGAGATCCGATGCGTAGAAAACTGCTGTTACTGACGATACTGCTGTTGCCCTTCCTCCCTGTAAGGATACAGGCAGAAGGATCAGACAGGTACGACATCCACATCCGGATCACGGAAGCAGGGATACAGAAGACATCGGCAGATGATATCGTGCTGTCACGGATGCTTCCGGGAGATGAACAGACCTATACCCTAAGGGTGGATAACCGAAGCAAGGAGGAACAGGAGCTCTATCTCAAGCTTTGCGCAGGAGAAGGACAGCTTACCGAGATACTGGAGCTGCAGGTGACGCAGGATGGCCACCGCCTCTATGAAGGAACTATGCAGGATGCGCAAAGAGGTATAGCGATGGGGCGCTATACATCACAGGAGATGACGACGATCCGGATCACACTGCGTCTTCCGAAAGAAACAGACAATGCATATTCGATCAGGGAAGCTGCTGTCGATGTCGAGCTCACTGCACTGACGATACAGGAAAGCGTAGCTACAGGAGATCAGACACAGCGGACACTGCTCATATCCAGCATCCTGGCAGTCATCTCCTTCCTGATCATCATCGTAAGAAGGAGGCGAAAAGATCATGAAGAAGCACGGTAGACTACTCATATCGTTCCTGTTGCTGTTCCTGCTGCTCATCCTTCCCCAGGATGGCCATATCACAGCAGCGACCATCCATGAGGTATCCGGAAGCAGCACCATCATCGATTCCTATTACAGCTTCGCACCGAAGTTCACGCCTGGGGTATCCTGGGCGGAATTCTATGGCTGCAGAAGCTATGACGACAGCGCGCTGTTCCGCAATGAGGGAGCGTCCAGTGGACGACTGCCGGCGAACAGTCACCTCGCCCTGTTATCGAGCAATGCGCTCGTGAGAAGTGGTACGATTGGCGTGCGATACAATAACATCGGCCACTATGACGGCTCGGCAATAGATCTAAAGATCATGCTGGTGGACGGAGAGATCCGCACGGCAACTACGACGACACATCCGGATACGAACATGCCGAGCGTCGCCTTCATGGATAACAGTATCGACATCTACCAGCAATCCTATCAGAGCAGGAATTTCATTTGGCAGTTCACCTTCTATAGGAGAGGAACGAACACACCGATATCAGTACCCTTCCATGCGAATTTCAAAGATATCGATAACACGGAGATCTTAGGTCATGGCTATAGCGGGATCGATGGCGTCTATGTGATGAGCAGAGGCAGTGGCGGTAATCTGAGCTATAACAGTTCTCAAGTGTATGCACCGTCTGAATTGAGTGGAGATGATGACCGACAGAACTGGGCTACATTGATAGGAGCGGCCTCGAGCTTCCGGCTGGGGTATACGAGAAGACTGGATATCGATGTCGAGACATGGGACAAAGGAAGTGATTATCGAACGTTCTATCACTGGAAATGGTCCAACGATTCCCTCGTGAAGTTCGATACACCGGTCCCGACGAAACGCATCAACGGGAATACCTCCGCATCAATCTACGATACCACTGCTTTTGACTATACGATAGACTTTGCGGTCCCACCGGAAGCTGCATCCACCTATTACACGAGCTTCAAGCTCAACGATACCCTGGCAAGCTGTATACAGCTTGTCAATGGCGCAAGCAGTATCATCGTACGAGATTCAGCCGGTAACGATGTGACATCGAGATTCGATCGTACCATCAGCGGTCAGTCCATACAGCTGAGCCTTCGTAATGTCGGTGATGCTTCGTTCTATGGAAGGAGCTATACTGTCACGCTGAAGTGTAAAAAGAAAAGCGGTCATGACCTGTCTGCCTGGTTCAGCACATCCGGTTCCGGATCTGTCCGCAATACAGCGTCGATAACGACAGATCGAGGGACGAAGACATCGAATGCAGTAACTGTGGGCTTCTATTTCAAGATAACGACATCTGTGATGAACGGGACGATCACGGCGAGCATAGCCTCCCAGCTGCCGAATACGAGCAGGACGATCAGCTACAGTCCCGTGGATAGCAACCATGTATTGGAGAGCGTCACCATCGATGGGAAGGAAGTCGATATCAAGAAATATCCGAAGAGCTATACCTTCAGCGGGATAAAGGAGGACCATACGGTAAGTGTGAAATATAAACGTGTCTACAAGATCGAGACCGGTGCGAGCGGTGGGACGATCACACCCAAGGTGACCGGCATCGACAAGGGAGAAGATAGAACGATCACGTATACAGCGGATAAGGGGTACTATCTGCGCAGACTGCGTGTAGACGGAAAGGAAGTAGACGTGAAGCGATACCCTACCTCGTATACCTTCCATGATATCTCTTCAGACCATGTCATAAAGGCAGAATTCCTGCCGATACCGGAACTGCGGATCACGAAGCGGATCTATGGGGAAGAAATGTATCCGGCGTCGGGAGATCCGACCTTCCTCTTCCATATCGAAGGCACAGACTTCACCGGAGAGAGACAGGAATATACGGAGGTCATCCGATTCACAGCGTCTGACAAGAAAGCGTCCGGAGGCATAGAGAAAACGATCGTCCGGAAGGATATCCCTGCCGGTGAATATGAGATCAGCGAGATCCCGGTATCGAGATATCGTCTGGATAGTATCACGGATGTCATATCCGGCAAAGTAAGTGGCAGTAAGGTGACGCTGGATACCGATGGACAGGATGCGAAGGCGACCTTCGTGAATCGCAGGAAGAGCTATCAGGATTACAGCGATAACGATCTGGTGGTCAATACGTTCCATAGATGAGGAAGCTTACCTGGCAAGCTGCCAGGCAGCTACGCCTACCGTCGATACATTGGAAGAGAGCGAAGATGTATAGATATCATCACGTGAGATATCGCAAATTCCTCGATGAGATAGGGATGGATATACCGGAACAGTGAGACAGCCCCTCACTGTTCCATCCCCTTCATATATTCAAGACGATGCCCGTACCATATCTATTGAATGCGACGGGACTTTTGGTGTAAGATATATGTAGCGGATATGAAAAAGCCCAAGCTATCCTTGTGATGTAAAAGAGGTGGTATGAGTGAAAACGGAAGGATTATCGAAGGCATTGGAGAAGGCCAGGGATAATTGCACACAGCTCGCTGATATGGGAGTAGAAAAAGAAATGCTGGAACCGTTTTGGCAGTTGATGAAAGAGTGTGAAGCGATCATCCGACATGAGGCCGATCATAAGAAAAAAATGATGAAGGGGATAAAAGAGGCACAAAAGAACGGCGTCCGCATAGGGCGTCCTGGGATCCCCTGCAGTGATAAGTTTCTGAAGCTGGCTGTCCTGCAATCCCAACATGCGATCACGGCAGTGGATGCGGCAGCGCAGCTCAACATAGGGAGATCGACCTTCTATAAACTGAAGAAGCTCTATCATAAAGAGATCAAGCGGAAGAAACAGGAAGGATGAGCGGTGACCCCGCGAAAGGAGAAAGAATGGAAGCTGATATCGTATTGAAAGAAGATGAGATCGAGAAGTCATTCGAAGCCGCAAGCAGTGATTTTCTATCGTATCTGGACAAGAGCATCGAGCGGCTGGAGGATGAGCAGGAGCTCACAGGGCAGTATAAAGAGGACATGATCGCAGGAAGAGAGGGCATGGTCATCCTGTTACCGATATTCCTCGATATGTTCCGGGCAGCACTGCATGAGCACGTAAAGACGAGAACGCCATTATTAGCTGTCGAACTCTATGAAGAAATGGACGGCGTGGATACGACCTGGGGGATCGGCCTCATGATAGCCGAAGAGCTGTGCAGGAGAGCCGGCGTCGAACATAAGAAGGTCTCACAGGACATGGAAGCGACAATCTTAGAATTTGAAAAGGTACTTACAGAATATTACAGTATGATGGGAAACGATCCCCAGGCGGACGCTGTGGCTTCTGACATCCCCGATGGTAGATATCAGGCTTGATGGGGATATCACTTCAACTGTATACATAAGAACGGACGCGATGTAACGAAGAGGTATGGCCGGATACACACGAGGTACGACATACGAAGACAGGCTGCTGGAATGGCAGCTTTTTCTCTTTCCTCTCCGGCTGCGCCCCTACATGGCAAGTTGCCATGTGAGCGATCTTCTATAAAAAGTGCAGCGGCACATGTGACGGCTTTCTACATGGCAAGTTGCCAGGCAGCTATGGAATACCGCTTCCGGCTCCTCCGTCAAGGACCGGGTCGTATCTTCCTGACGGAAGATCTCCACCCTGCCTGCAGCTCCTTGACTGCTCCACCTATAGCGGTGTGAAGAAAGTGTAAGGTAGCTACACTTACAGTCGATAGCGGCAGAACCGCACAGGAGGAACCTATGAAGCAGGAAATTATCTTAACAGAGGAAGGCATCAAAGAAGTATGCAAGGAAGCACGAACTCGGTTTTTAGGAAATATCGAGCATATCGTCGATCTCATGCCGGAAGAGGATGCGCATCAAAAGCGATTGAAAGAGACGGTCTGTCTTGCCGTAACAGGGATAAAGGAGCTGATGCCACGATATGAGGATGCATTCAAAAGCGCATTGATAGACTATGAAAATAAGATATATCCACTCATCTCGATCGCATTGGAAGAACGAGGAGAGGTCTGGCACCCATCCCTTGGGATATCAAAAGAATTTCTCGATAAGATGGGGACAGACATGACGGGATTTCTAGAATACATGAACGATGTATTAGTAGCGTTCGGCAATGCATTATATGGTATCCACAAAAGATTAGGCGATGCTTCAAAGCTGCAAGCACCCTTCGTAGACGCAGATAAGAAAAGATTCCAGGCATGATTCGATGAAACAGTGAGGAGAGACCCTCACTGTTTTGCACTTCGTACGCCGAAAGCTACAGGAGATATCCCCCTACCTGGCAGATTGCCAGGTAGCTATGGAATACCGTTTCCGGCTCCACGATCAAGGACCGGGTCGTATTTTCCTAACGGAAAATCTCCACCCTGCCTCCAGCTCCTTGACCGCTCTGCCTTCCACGGTATGAAGGAAGTGTAAGGTCAGTCGCCTTACATGTGATGAGCGGTGACCCCGCAAAGGAGAAAACAATGGAAGCTAGTATCATTTTAACGAAAGAGACATCAAAAAGGCATTTGTCAGAGCACACGATGAATTTCTATCCTATCTAGACGAACGTATCAAGCTTTTGCATGAGGACAAGACATCCGCCCCCTCTTATGAGGAAGCTCTGCTTTTAGGACATCCTGTTGCCACTCTTTATCGAGGTATTCGATAAAACGCTGTGTGAGATCGGAAGGATGACCGCACCACTATTGGCCGTCGCACTCGATGCAGAAACGAGTGGTTCAAGGAAGGTCTGGCAAGGGAATATCCTGATAACCGAAGAATTCTGTAAAGAAATAGGTATCGACTATGAAAAGGTCGTACAAGATTTGAAGCCGACCGTCGCACAATTCGGAAAGCTGCTTGCTGAGTATCATCGAATGATGGGAGACAGTTCAAAAATGAGTTTTTTTCTTGATAATTAGGGAGGCTGTCAGCCTCCTCAGTCATTCCATCAGGATATGTCCTCTTTCAGATGATGAAGAGGACATGTCTCGATAGAATATGGCGCCCCCTACCTGGCAAGTTGCCAGGTAGCTATGGAATACCTCCTACGGTTCCATCCGTCAAGGACCGGGTCGTATTTTCCTAACGGAAAATCTCCACCCTGCCTATGGCTCCTTGACTGCTCCACCTCCAGCGGTGTGAAGAAAGTGTAAGGTAGCTACACTTACAGTCGATAGCGGCAGAACCGCACAGGAGGAAAGATATGCATTATTATGAAGTACAGTCACAATTAGTAGTTTTGAATAATGAGGATGCCTATGTAGCATCCGAAAAAGCCCTAAATGAATTTGACCTTTTGGTCATCGATAGTAAGGAACACGGATTCATTACTGTTTCTATCTCTCGGAAACTCACGAATTTTGAGGCGATTTCCATGCCATTCGAAATCAGTACCTATCTCATGAAGATGGATATCGAGGGATATTTGAAAAAGAAGAAAGCGGAAATCAGTGCAGATGTCATCCTTAAAAAGGTGGAACTCAAAGTCAAGGAGATACAGTATATGGAGAAACTGAAAAAATATCAGAGAGACCCGAAAGTAAAAGCATTACTGGATGAATATGATGCTTTACAGAAAGATACACCTATTCAAGCAGAAGCGGAAGAAAATACATATGATGGATTGTCATTGGATGACCTAGTCTAAACAAAGAAATCGGGAGAGACACCTCTCTCGATTTTTCTATCTCATTTTGATATCCGGCATTTGAATCAGTATATTAACTATGGCTGCGCCTCTACATGGCAAGTTGCCATGTAGCTATGGAATACCGCTTACGGTTCCTCAGTCAAGGACCGGGTCGTATTTTCCTTTGGAAAATCTCCACCCTGCCTTACGGCTCCTTGACTGCTCCACCTCCAGCGGTGTGAAGAAAGTGTAAGGTACATATCCTTACGATCGTAAGCGGTGACCCTGCAAGGAAAAGCAATAAAAGAAGATAATAGATAAAAATACATTTACGGGAGGCAAGCATGAATGAGAGTATCGTATTGAAAGGAATACATAACAAAAAAATAAAAAACATATTCATATTAGGACAGCCAAGGACTGGTAAGAGTACAATTGCTAAAAAATTATTGTCATATGGTGCTTTTAGTATCTTAGCAATGGATGAAGTAAGACATGCGTTTTATGCATGTGGGATACAGGATATATATGCAAAGGATAATAAGACCGAGGTGAAGGATACATATTCCACAGCTTTTTTAGAGTTTATAAAAAGCTATATCAAATCTTTTCGTCATAACAATCCGGATATCACCCTGATCATTGAAGGAATGGAAATGACCGTACAGGAAGTGGCTAAGGAATTTCCAGGGGATATCATCGTAGTTTTGGGAATAGATACATCTGATACACAGGTATTTTTTGATTTGATAAGAATGCAGGAACGCACGAACGGACATGCATGGACCAAACATATCACGGACGATGAACTGCATGAATGTATCGAATGTAGTATGCGATATTCTAAAGAAAACGAGAAAGCTGCAAGAAAACTGGGGATCGCATATTTTTCCTGCAATGGTCATCGGACAGAAGATTATGAAAGATCGATCATCGACTATATATTACGATCCATGTCTTCCGATGATATAAGGTCTTACCGTGAACATATGAATTTGATGGATCTATATCTTTTCTTAGATCTTACTGATCGTTTTGAAAACTATAACTATATTAAAAATATTTTGAAAATCGATTATTATCAGATCATCAAGGTAGGTCATCGTGATCTATTAGAGCTTCATGAGCTTCACCTTAGAGTCCCTATCTTATATCATGTCGATGACCTTAGCATATTTGAAAAACAAATATCCAAGCTTAGAGATTTGAGAAATACATCGAAAGATATCGTTATCGATATCTGTGGGAATATCGAAAACTTAGGAGGGATCACGAAATGAAACTGTTTATGATAAGTGGAAGGATAAAGGATATCAGGACAAGGATATCGGCAACCCAGCGAAGCTTTCTCAATATGCATATCTCTTCCAGTGACGGTGCGTCCTATGAAATATCGATATCCTATGAGCACGTATTCGATAACCGCCCTCTGGAGGTTGGCGATAGCGTGATGGCAAAAGGACAGATCATCTCCCATGAGAGTGAGGATGCATCCGGTGAGGTACATCTGTCCTATGAATTCATAGCAGATCACATCACGAGGTATTAGCCTATACTACCTGGCAACTTGCCAGGTAGTTTTCTCATGTACCAGATAGTCGAGAGAAAGGATATAGATAATATGAAATTATTCATTCTGATACAGATACTGTATATCATCTATTTATTATTGCGTATCAAACGGTACAAGAAGGAAATCACATTATATAAAAACCTGCGGCTCATGTATATTGAAATGATACAATGGTTGAATACCAAGCATCTGGAAGATAAAAAATAAGTATGATGACTCATCACGACTAAGGGAGAATGACGAAAAAACTCGATGCCATGAGATAGCTCCAGATCCTGCAATATCAGCGCTTCCCTTTTGGCTGCGCCTCTACATGGCAACTTGCCATGTAGCTATGGAATACCGCATCCGGCTCCTCAGTCAAGGAGCGGGTCGTATTTTCCTAACGGAAAATCTCCACCCTGCCTTGCGGCTCCCTGACTGCTCCACCTCCAGCGGTATGAAGAAAGTGTAAGGTATCCATCCTTACGATCGTAAGCGGTGACCCCGCAAGGAGAAGAATATGAAAAATATAGTGAACACGATCATCGGAAGCAACAACATTATAATCAGAAACAGCACGGTATCCCACATCAGGAATATCGAGACCCTTTCACAAGGTTGGAACTGGGTCGAATCTACAGAGGGCTCAGGCTTCTTACTATCGCCTGAGGGAGATAGCGTCGTCGATTATGTCCTGATCATAGGGACAAGTGATATCCGTTACCGTTTCCGTGATACGGAGTCATGGATGCTGTTCGTAGGAACGGAAAAAGAATTCAAGGATTTCATCTTGAAGAAAGTGAGAGATAGGATATGATCTCCATAAATGAAGATAGAAAAAAGTTGATGGACGATATACTGACACTACAGCAGAAAGAACTTGAAGCCTGTGATGATCTCCGAGCACTCTATATATCAATGCTCAACCATCACAATCATCACAATGACCATAGTTGTACGGAAAAAGGTGTCGATATCCGTGTAGGAGATATCTGTTATATCGATTTCGGAAATGCATTCATCGAAGAGATAGGCTTCCAGCATTTCGGACTCATTTTGAGCCTATGTAAAAATAAAGCGTATGTCGTGCCGATGAGTGGTAATGAACGGGCTTATGCGCAAGCCTATAGTAAGGATACCCTAAACGGCAAAAAACATCTGATGCGCCTGGAAAAGGTCGGTAGGATGAAGAAACGTTCTGTCTTATTCATAAACGATTCCAAATGGATAAATACCGCGAGGGTCATAGACGTAAAAGGACATCTGAAAAGAGACAGCCAGGTCTTTCGAGAAATCATGACCAGGGTCAAAGATATGATATCCTAGAGGAGCTCTCCTCTAGGGTATTTTATATACTGGCGAGCAGTTGATCAAGTAAAAAGATGCCGGATAGCTCTGCCGGCTCAGGTGCCGGCCAACTACATGGCAAGTTGCCATGTAGGTATGGAATACCGCACATGATTCCTCAGTCAAGGAGCGGGTCGTATCTTCCTGACGGAAGATCTCCACCCTGCCTTCGGCTCCTTGACTGCTCCACCTCGTGCGGTGTAAAGAAAGTGTAAGGTAAGTGGCAGCCCCACAGGAGATGGAAAATGAAAAAATTATATTACATGACGTATCATCAGCAGCTTGGTCAAGATACAAGATATCTTGCGGAAGGATTGATCGTGAGTGATGAAGATTTTCAACAAAAGACTCACTTCTCAATAGGTGAAGAATCCTACATCTGTTCGGCAGTTCCTTTGAACGATGCTGAAGATATCTATTATTTCTTACAGGATCTCATCCAGCGAGGTAAGACGACAAATATGCAGACTAAGAGATTACAGACCTTGGCATTACGTGAGTTTCTGAACGATGAAGCCGGAGATCTATATGCGATCCTTTGCGATAAAGTGCAGTACGGTATAACAAGGATACAGATGAAGAGAGAAGCCGGATACTCATTCTATGAGTTAGATGATCATTACGCAGATATCTGTAGGAAATACAACGCAAGCATGCTCGTTGAATTTGCATATCTACGACACACGGCCAACTATTGCTTTGCATTGCATGATGAGCTATTGAACATCGAAGTGATATTCAGTGACAGAGAAGCAAAGCTATCAAAAAGAAGGATATAAGGATATCATCTACAGGTGATAGTTCAAGATGTCAAACATAACAAATCTTGGAGGTGTGACGATGAATAAGGAGATTTTTGAATATGGCGGTCATCATTTTATTCCGGAAAGGCAGTTCACCAGAGAAGAAGATGATTTCTTTGTTATTTCACGCAGGCAGCGGAGAGATAAAGAACTCGGCTTTTGTAAGTCAGGCAATGGTTATGAGAGCAAGTATCCTTATTCTCCTGAGGACTTCTATGCTGTGTCACCGGAAAAGGAGTGTGACCTGTTCCGCTGTATGGAAAACGGAAAGCTATATCTGCCTTGTGAAAATGATCTACAGGAGTATGTGGAGGCAGAGAAATGTAAACTACCAAAATCAACACGACCGAAAGAGCGAATAGAGTAGAGCTGTCATACTCACAGAAACCGGATATCAGGATCCTTGCTGATCGATAGCTGCCGATGATGATGTTATCAGCAGCTTCCCTGATATGTTTAGGTCACCATATTGTAGGGTGATACTCCAAGCAGGAAGATCACTCTTTCTGTTACACGACTACATGGCAAGTTGCCATGTAGGTATGGAATACCGCACATGGTTACTCAATCAAGGAGCGGGTCGTATCTTCCTGACGGAAGATCTCCACCCTGCCTATGGCTCCTTGACTGTTCCACCTTGTGCGGTGTGAAGAAAGTGTAAGGTAGTTATCAAAAAGGAAGGAGTGCTTTTGAAAGGGTTGCGGAAAACGCCTTACGAATGTATAATTTTCTTAGATGGTATACAATAAAGAGAGGAGTAAAGAAATGGAAGAGCAGACAGCACTTGCCAATACGCTGGATCAAAACGAAAAGAACAAACAGCAGGCATACGACAGTTATTGTAAGAATATGTTGAGCAATAAGTCGATATTAGCATATATCTTGAAGAACTGTATCAAAGAATTTCAAAATATCCCCTTAGATGAGATACCAAGCTTCATAGAAAAACAGCCACGGATCGATGAAGTGATGGATGATCGGATCGTTGGAAAGAATGTAGAAGACGCGTCTATCCCCTCTGCAGTCATACGGTATGACATCCTGTTTGAGGCAACACTGCCAAATACAGGAAACACGAAGAAAGAAGAGATCGGTGTCATCATAAATCTCGAGGCACAGAATGAAACAGCGCGTCTGTCATATCCGTTATTGAGCAGAGCGATCTATTACTGCAGCAGGATCTTAGGAAAACAAAAGAACGCAGCGGATGGATTCCAGCATTCTAATTTCGGAGATATGAAAAAAGTATACTCGATATGGTTGTGTTTCCATCATCCAAAGGACATGGACAACGTGATCAACCGATACAGCATGCAGGAAAGCAGCATGATGAACGAGTATAGAGCACCGAAGGAAGATTATGATCTATTGGAAGCCATCATGGTCTACCCTGCCAAAGAATATGACTATGACGATGATGAGCATGGATTCCTGGAATTGTTGAACCTGTTGTTCATAGCCAAGCTATCGGCAGAAGAGAAAAAGAAGAAATTAAAGAATGATTACCGCATAAACATGACGAAGGAAATCGAAGAGGAGGTCGAGATCATGTGTAACCTGAGCCAAGGTATCAAAGAAGAAGGTAGAATCGAAGGACGTGCTGAAGAAAAGCTAACAAGCACGATCATGCATGTCCAGGCCATGTTAGAGAGATTCCCAGATATGACAGCTACAGAGGCGATGGATATCCTCAAGGTAGAAGAAGAACTGCGAGCAAACGTCTTAGAGATATTGAAAAAGGCATAGCATACAAGCGATAAAAGCAGAGGCACGAGCTTCTGCTTTTCTTATGCGATATAGAGCACACTGAGGATATCTTCTATAACATGGCAGATTGCCAGGTATCTTTTAGAATCCGCCTGAAGCCGTCAAGCAGCCTGCATGCGGGCTGGCTTTCTACATGGCAAGTTGCCATGTAGCTATGGAATACCGCTTGCGGCTCCTCAGTCAAGGATCGGGTCGTATCTTCCTGACGGAAGATCTCCACCCTGCCTTACGGCTCCCTGACTGTTCCACCTCCAGCGGTGCGAAGAAAGTGTATGGTAGACAGAGCTTACCAAGAGAGCGGAAGGACCGCATAGGAGGAAATGTAAATGGAAAAGCAAGAAGTGATCTCGATCGAAGAGCTAAAACAAGGTTTCTGTTCAGAAACGATGAAACAAGGATTCTTATGGTCTGGTTATTCAAAGAATCAGTTAGACGATTATTTAAAAACACGTAAGGAACGTGATCTACTTTATCTTGTATACTCTTTAATGAATCGGTGTGATCTTTATTTTAAAAAAATGGTATGTACTTATGATATGTGGATCGTCAACACCCGTCTTTATGGTGAATCATCATTTTGCCTAGTTTATACCATCTATACCATGAACAATAATCATTTAGATAAAAAAGATTCTATAGTTGCTTACTTAGAACATGAAGATGATACTTATGTCCTTGATTTCAAGGAATATAAAATGACAGTTTGTGAGGAAAGAAAAAGACAGCGTGATCATGATATGGAAGTCGGAAGATTCATATTACAGTGCTATGTCGATCTACTGAACGATCTGTTACAGGAAGTGGAGATATAGGGATCACAAACAGCTTTAGAAACATAATCGTTGTATCCCTACCATATCATGCATCCGATCACGATATAGCACTGCATGATGATCTATGACAGCTGCGCTTACAGAAGAAAGTGGTAACCCCGCAAAGGAGGACGGAATGAACTATCATAGGAACGATGAGGAAATGATGAGACAAGCAAAGGGCGATGAGCCGATAACGATCGACAAGCTGAATGACGAATTGGAAAGTCTGCTGGAGGAGCAGGCAGAAATGAGGAAGAGAAATGCATATTACATAAAAAACAAAACGATGATCGGATATGAAGGGCTGAGCGATGATGAGGCGAAAAAGTTAAAAGGCCGACCGGACAGTTACGGCTATTCAGAATTGGTATACTCCAGCCTTGATTTCGCTATCATCAGTGATAAGATAACCAATCTGAGAGTTCATATCAAACATCTGAAATGGACACAGTAGAACTGTGATTCCAAAAGAGAGCGAATCACCTGGCAAGTTGCCAGGTGATCGGATCCTCTATAAAAAGCAGCCGGCACATGAGCCGGCTTTCTACATGGCAAGTTGCCATGTAGCTATAGAATACCGCATCCGGCTCCTCAGTCAAGGACCGGGTCGTATCTTCTTGACGGAAGATCTCCACCCTGCCTTACGGCTCCCTGACTGCTCCACCTCCTGCGGTGTGGAGAAAGTGTAAGGTAAACAGAGCTTACCGAGAGAGCGGAAAGACCGCATAGGAGGAAATTCAAATGGAAACTTTCAAAATCAATATGAACGAAGAATTGAATGGAGTCGAACTGACATTCTCACAGAAACCGGATACCAGGATCCTGACCACATTGAAGGATGCCGGCTTCCGCTGGCATCGGGTCAAAAAAGTATGGTATGCGAAAAGATCAGAAACGACACTACAAGTCATTGCCGAACTGAAAGAAGGTTCCTCTGGAACAATAATAGACGATGGGCCAAAAGCAACGGATGTAGGATCAGAAAAAGAAAATCTTGACGGTGTGAAGGTCGGAGACCTATACGTTGCTTCCTGGGGATATGAACAGACGAACCTTAGCTTCTTCCAAGTCGTGAAGATATCAGCACATAATGCATGGTTCATCGAAGTCGCTCCAGAAATCAAAGAAGAAAGTGATGCAGCGTGGGGTTCTCGGACAGTCTCCTTCAGGACAGACGGAGGAATGCTTGCGCCAATCCATAAGCCGACATTCATCAAAGACCAGTTGCATGGAGACCGGAAAAGCACGAAAAACGGAACTATCAAAATGACTGAGTATGCATATGCCCATAAATATAACGGAAGCGAATTATATGAGAGCTGGTATGCATGATCAGTTAGACTCCTGACATATTCACTTTCTTCATTATTCCATAGCTGCCGATGGCAATGCCGGCGGCAGCAGCGCCCATGTGATCCATACCGACAGGAGAAAGATAAATCGAATTCTATATAACCCGGTAAGCTGCCGGGTTATGAGTTCTCTCTGCATAAAGCAAAGCCGGCATATCTGCCGGCAGGCTACATGGCAAGTTGCCATGTAGGTATGGAATACCGCTTCTGCTTCCTCACTCAAGGACCGGGTTGTATTTTCCTAGCGGAAAATCTCCACCCTGCCTTATGGCTCCTTGACTGCTCCGCCTTCAGCGGTGTGAAGAAAGTGTAAGGCAGCTACCTTACATGAAGTGAGTGGTGACCCCACGAGGAGGAATAAAAGCATGACGAATAAAGAATTGAGTATGAAGATAAGAAAATCGCTGAAAGAAGCAGGATACACACAAAAAGATATAAAAGTCTCTGTCCGTTCATCCCGATATGACACAGCCGCAAAAATCACGATCCATAATCCTCATATCGATAGACATCGAATAGAAAAGATCTTACGCCCTGCATATGAAGAGATCGATAGAGATGACATTACCGGAGAGATCCTGCAGGGAGGTAACACGATGCTATTTATCGAATATGAATATGGAATCTTTGAAGAGGTAGCACGGGAATGGATGGCGACTGCGAAAGGACTCATGCAAAGCAAAGCAGAGGTGACAAGAATTTTTGATGGTCTGTATTTGCTCGATCCAGACCACTGCGGAGCGCTGGAGATCAGGCAACAGGACGAGAATACCAGTTGCACATATAGAGTGCATAGCATCTCTCATCTGTGTGAATTCCTCTACAAATTCGCAGAATTCAAAACGATCGCAGTATGATAGAGCGAGAAAGAAAACAGAAAAGATATGTTTGAAATGAAGTCATCGGAAAGATGGCTTTTTTACTTTCTTCATGATTCCATAGCTGCCGATGGCAGTGCCAGCGGCAGCAGCGCCGGTCTGATCTACGCCGGCGGGAAAAAGAGAAAGACACTTCTCTATGACCTGGCAAGTTGCCAGGTCATAGATTCAAGAAGTGATATACAGGAATCGAAATGATGATAAGGAGGGTAAAAAGATGAGGAAGAACAATATGTATCAAGACTTCGATCATGGTAAAAAACACTTGAAGGAGTATCAGAGATGGCTGGCTCCCTCCCGGGAGCCGCCACTTCACTAAAAACGCTGTTTTTAGTGAAGCAGGATAAGGGAAAATGTACCACATTTTCCGTGGGACAAACGGTCAACGACCGTTTTCTAAAAGAAGTGTAACACATCTGTGTTACACAAAGTAGCCCATAAGTAAAGGCTTTTTTCGATCATAAAGAAAATTCATATCACAAGAAAAAGTGTAACACATTCGTATTACAATCGTGTTACACCGTAACACAGATGTGTTACAGGCAAAAAAGCCTTTAAATAAAGGGTTTTTCGAAAATCGTATTACGATCGTGTTACATATATATCGTATGTTTTATTCGCATGGCAACTTGCCAGGTAAAGAAAGGAAGTATGAAAATGGCAAAGAAAATGACCTCTGTTCGATTAGGAGAAGATATTGTAAAAAAACTAGATCAGTTACAAATCATAGAAAAACAAAATGCTGAAAAATTCAATTTTGTCCCCAAGAGTAGAAACGAAATTATTGAGCAGGCCGTATCTGAGTACTACACGATAAAATTAGACAAGGACTCAGGAACAGACTATCTCACCAGAATGAATCTGATGATCCAGGATGCTCTGAAACAACAAAACCACCAAAGCGATATGACCCTCAACCATATCCTCCGCTATGCCATGATGTCTTATGAAGCCGGCGTCACCATGCTCAAAAATTTCAGGCTCTCCGATGAGGAGAGACCAAAAGATTTTGAAGATGCAAAGAATCTCGTTCAAAATCTGGACAGTATCTTTGAAGACAGCATCTTTGAAAAAGTTGCAAAAGAGCTTGGCGAGGAGGTCGATTGATCCATGCTTCTCATGGATGCTTTTGATAGATTGAGCGATCTGCTGGAAAAGGGATTCTCCTGTTATCGAAGGATGCGTGGTTCCGATCCGAACGGTTTCAATTATGACATGCTCGAGAATTCCCTGAACATCTCCAGACGAGCTTATATGGATTGCCTCGAAGATCATTTCGATCGTCCTCTGTTGGAACGTATCGAACGACAGTGTCAGAAAAAGGGACAACAGGTATTCAGTGCTGACTTCTTGAATGACCTCATGGAAGCCTATATGGAGGATCGATTCGCGAAGCCTCGATATTTCTTCGATATGGATGGCGTCCTATTCAAATTCGATGACACTCTGACTGCGCTTGAACCACTATATGAGGAAGGCTACTTCAGGAACCTTCTTCCTCATCGTCTCGCTGTCCACTGCCTGCAGGAGCTATTGTCAGAAGTTCCCGATCGGATCTATATCCTATCACACTATATCGACTCTCCCTTCGCCGAGTGTGAAAAGCGAGAGGTATTACAGGAGCTCTTCCCCTCTCTGAATCCGCACAACGTGATCCTGGTCCCTTACGGAGAAAACAAGACAGACCATGTACCGCTGAGAGTCAAAGAGAATGATTTCCTCATAGATGACTATGACCAAAACCTTGTATGCTGGAGAGATGCCGGAGGATATGCGATCAAATTCGTGAATGATATGAACGACAGACACGGATCCTGGAAAGGAAGCAGAGTCGAATATGATGATCCTGAGCTCATAAGTTCTCTGAACCATATATTTGAATACGCTGGCACAAGCGAAGATCTGGCAATGACTCTGGAGCCTTATATGAAACAGAAGCTGGAGGTATTACGTTCACATGCTGATATCGGTCTTTGATCACATGGCAACTTGCCAGGTAGGAGATATCCGACATGAGTAAGGCTCACGTCATCAGCAAATTCCGCTTTCTGGAATGTGGGAAAGCTCCACCGAAAGGCTCCCGATTCAAAGGTACGATCTCTACCGCATCGCTATTGGACTGGTATGAGTATACCGGCAGAGAAAAAGCAGCTGACAGAAAGAAAGAACGTGGTATGCATGAAGGTGGACTCTTAGGCTATACGAGTCAGGATGATACGACGCGTACCTTCTCCAGCGATGGCTGGCTGACGAAAGACAAGATGCCGGGATTCAAGAAGAAGATAGCCAAGGCATTCCATAAAGACGGCGATATCTGTTGGGACACTGTCGTCTCTCTCAAGGACTATCAGGACTCCTTCCAAAGCAATATGAATGATGTCAACGATTATGCTGCGATCGTTTCCAAATCCCTGCCCGGATATTTCAAAAGCATCGGTCTCGACCCGGACAACATGATCTGGTGGATGAACTATCACAACAATAAGAAGAATCCCCATATGCATATCGTGTTCATGGAAAAGGTCCATACCAGAACGCGAGGTAAGCTGGCGCAGAAATACCTGGACAAATATAAAAGCACCTGGTTGAAGGAATTAGGTCTCCGTCAGGAATTCACTAAGAGATACGGAAAAGCTCCGAAGGATGTCTTCAGGGAAAAGGACGCTTTGCGCAAGACGCTGATCTCCGGGCTCGATATGAGATTCCATGATCAGCTGCTCCATAGCTTCTACACAACGATTCCGAAGAAAGGGAGACTATCCTATAATTCCAAGAACATGAAGCCATACAGGAGACAGCTCAACCTGATCATCCGCTCCCTGCTGCAGGATGAAGAGATACGACCGACGTACGAAGAGTGGCTCGGTAAGGTCGAGATGCTGGATGATCTTCAGAACACGCTTGCAAACGAAAAGATCTCCCACTTCAAAAAAACAGAGCTGGACAAACTCTACACCAGGATCGGGAATATGATCCTGGGACATGCGAAATATAAAGAGACAGAATGCAAACAAGGATATGATCTATGGTTCTCAAAACAGAATATCCGGTATCAGGATGAACAGATATATCGTATCAAGCTGCAGGATCGAGCAGCCTGTATCGACCTGCCATCCGATGCAGCCCTGTTCCTGGATGAACGGGGCTTTTATCATGTCGAGATCGAACAAGACAAAAGCTATACGCTCCATCGATATGCAAAAAATCTCGATGCCTGGAAAGATATCTCTGAAACAGATACATTGCAGATCGATAGAGACACCCTCTTCCGCTATATGCATGCGAAGGACATATCGTTATCCGAAGGTGAGCCTAAGATCTTTGTAGGTCAAGATAGCCGTATATCGCTCATGGATGGGACAGATGAGACCGCTGTGCCGCTTCTTACGGACGATCCAAAAGAGATACCTCCTGATCCACAAAAATCCTTGCACGCTCGATCAGAAGGTCCCCCTGCCCGTATGGGGATGAGGAAGAGATCGAAAGTGATCCATAAGCAAAAACTGAGTGCAGTCCTGAAAAAAGGCTCCAAGCGGATCCTACATCAGGACGCGCAGGAAAAAGAAAGAGATCTGGAAAGATTCATAAGAGAATATGAAGAACAACAGATCCGGAGTGAAGAAAGGGGAAAAGAATATATATGATACGAAAACTCATCATCTCTCTGCTCGGAATAGCTCTCGCAAGGATACTCTTCATCCTTGCGGCCATCAACCTGACCAATATGCTCGTATTCGACAGACTGGAGCCATCCTTCGATCTCAGTCTACTGGATCAGATCCCGCAGACAAGGGCGGTCATCGATATACTGACGGTACTCATCGCAGTCTTCATCCTTCTGGGGATGTTTTCGAAAAGTACCAAGAAGAAGCTGGACGATGACAAGAAGAATTTTACACATCTCTCCTCTATCCATGAAGCGAAGCGCAGTCTGACCAGAGTGCAATTTCATGAAGCAGATAAAGGAAAGTCAACCAAAGAAGATATACGATGGGTATTGAACGAAACATCCTTTCTGACGAAAGCCGATCGTATCCTGAACTATCCGAAGCTTCCTTATAATGCACTCCTGACATTCTTCCGGATCGATGACTGGCACAAGCTCAATACCGTAAGACATTGGGAGATAGATGGTAAGCCTGTCACACAGCGTGCCGGCCTCCCCATCTATATGCCGAGATTCCGGAAGCAGACGATCTTCGTCGATGCAAACGACAATCATTCTATTCTGATCGGTACGACGAATTCCGGTAAGACCTTCTCTGTCATCCTGCAGATGATCGAGCTCGTCTGTATGTCCGGTGAATGTGCCGTCATCAACGATCCCAAAGGAGAGCTCTACGAATATACGGCAAAGCAATTCGAAGAGGCCGGGTATGAGATCATCAAGCTGAATCTCGTCAATGCGAAGGCTTCCGATGCCTGGGCTCCCTTAGAACTGTCATGGGATACATGGAAGAAGGCCTATATGGATCATCAGGAGGCACTGAAGGAATGGAAAGCAGAAGAGACTACCTTCACACCTGCCGAGAAAGCAGAGTGGCTGGCCAGGATACCGGAGCCTGACTACTCTCAGGCGATCGAATTCCTCAAGGATCTTGCAAACAGTCTCACCTATGATCCGAACGTCAAGGATCCCTTCTGGAACGATTCCGCAAGGGACTGCATCATCGGGATGGCTGCTTTCCTGATGGAGGAAGCCGTCCGGAACGGAGATATGACAGATGGGATCATCAACTTCAAAGCGATCAAGCTGGGATTGAACTATGCAGATGTGAAGCTCACGAAGGAACAACAGAAGGCACTGCAGGTGCGCTCCGACAACATCCTGGGCGCAGTGTTGGAAAAATCAAGAAGGCTGGACGATACCAGTCATATGTATCTGATGGATTATTGTAATGCGCCGGAACAGACGCGGCAGAGCATCAAGAAGGTCCTTGCGACGAAGATCGATATCCTGACGATGAACGAACAGATCATGCGGATGACCTCCTATTCTGATTTCGATATGAAGGCTCTCGGACAGAAGAAGATGGTGATCTATCTGATCGTGCATGATGAGAAGAAGACCTACTATCCACTCGTCACGATCTTCCTAAAGCAGCTCTATGAGGTGATCATCAACGAAGCCAGAGGGAATAAAGGAAGACTCCCCATCCCTGTGAATGTCATATTGGATGAATTCGGTAACTGTCCTCCATTAAAGGATATCCAGAGCATGCTGACCGCATCCCGTTCCCGCGGTGTACGTTTCTCACTGGTCGTGCAGGATCTCTCTCAGCTAGGAGAAGTCTATGGAGACAAAGTAGCGACGACGATCCAGAACAACTGCTCCAATACCGTGTATATCTTAGGCTCTCAGATGGATACACTGAAAAGGTTCAGTGAGATGTGTGGTTCCAGACAGATATGGCTGCCATCGAAAAGCTGGTATGAGACGCGTCCTGTCATAAGCATCGATCGTCTACAAAAATTGAATCTTGGTGAAGTCGTCATCCACAGACAGAGGAAATCCCCTTTCATCGCAAGGATGATCCCTTATGACAGATGTAAGTTCTATAGAGGCAAGAATATGGATCCAAACGAAGAGAGATCACCAAAGCCGGCTGTCAGATGGATCGATATGAAGGCTCTATTATCGAATTATGGAGATGTATTCTAACAACATGGTGATCTGCCATGTGTGTAATGACCATGAACACGATATTACCTGGCAACTTGCCAGGTAATGGAAAGGAGAAGAAAATGGAGGAAGAACAGATAAAGAGATTCGTACAAACGAATAGTGAGATATCATTGATGGATTTTTACAAAAGCTTGGAAAGACAGCAGCGAGAAGCCGGATATAGTATGCAAAAGACCAGTCTGATCTTTCCGCAGCGCCAGATCATCGAACTGGAAGGAAAGAGCTCCTGTAAGATATTCACTTCTTATTTCGAGAACTGTGAATTCATGAACCTGGAGCTAATGGATACGGCCGGATATGACCAAAGGATATTGGAGGGAAATATCTTCAAAGGCTGCACCTTCACGAACTGTAGAAACATCGCATCTATGAATGCATGTACGTTCATCGACTGTAATTTCAATGCCTGTGATCTCAGGCATACCTCATTCGTCCGCTGCAGGTTTGTAGATACGAGCGCAGGAGACTGCGATTTCCGGATGGCGAATTTCTCCCTCGCCGATCATGCAAAGCTGTATATCGCATATGAGACCTGCAAAGTAGAGGATACTCTGCTGCAGCCGCAGGCATCGGAAGAAGAGAGGAAGCAGACCGGCGATCCGATCAGAATGGATATCTTCCTCGATATGCTGGAGTGTTCCCTGAAACTGCTCCGTGATGCGATCCATCTCGACAGTGATGCGCAGATGACACTCGATCCGATCGCTCACGACCTGAATGCCTATATACAGATGACGCGAAAGGCGATGGAATCAGAAGGAATCCGGGAACGTGAGGAAACGGAGATATTGAACGATCTCGACGTGCATGAAGCATGGGCGAATCAGATCTGCCGCAAGACAGAGGAGATGCCTGTCATCGACTGGACGAAGAGCAATTACAGCAGGATGAACCTGAAGAACCGGAATCTGTCCGGTATCGACTTCACCGGTTCCCTCATGAAGAACTGTGACTTTACAGCCTGTAACCTCACCGGAGTCGATTTCACCGGCTGTAATCTCACCGGTGCCATATTCTTGAATGCGATCCTTGCGCAGAATACCTTCGATGGCGCAAAGCTGGAGGACATCAAGATCGACCAGAAGAACCTGCAGCTATTCGAAAATGCCGGCATCGCTGTGAATACGGATCAGACCGGGCCCATGAATATCTCTGTCAATCGCAGCGTCTTATCAAGGAAAGGAAATACAGCGGTCTGATGGAAGATAAATACCAGCGCTATCAGAACACTGCCTTCACCAGCCAACAATGGTACATCATAAAAAAAGCGATCGATGAAGATATCGAAGTCAAGGATATCGCAGATCCAAGATTCAGCGTCGAACAGCTGACGCTACTCATAGACGCAAGGAGATCCGGAATCGACTTATCCGGATTGATAGATCCGGATATCAAGGAAGGACAGCTGAAGCAGATATTGGAAAAGATAGCGAATGAGATGGGACTCTATGATGAGCATTATGAAAAGGTCAGAAGGAAATGGCTTCGAAACATCACCTGGATGCTCATCATCGGTTTCGTCCTTACGGTCATCGCTTCTCTGCTCTATATCACGAAGGATGAATGGCTGAAATACTTTGAAGAGTTGTACCTGTCCTTCGATCGTGAGACTGTACAGCTCGAGGCAGGAGAACCATTCGAGCCTGCCTCCTACATCCGTTCTTATGATCCCGAAGCGGTGATCACCTTTCCGAATCGTGAAGAGATCGATACGAAAAAGCCCGGCACCTATTGGGCCGTCTACCATATCAGTAACGGCAAGAAGGAAAAGGATATGAAGCTGCTCGTGGAAGTGAAGGACACTGAAGCACCGGTTATAAGATTGAAGAGATCCAGCGTAACTGTGTCTGATCGTTCCGAGCTGAAAGCGGAGGACTATATAGATTCTGTCATCGATATCGTCGATGGTGATCTTCGCTCAAAAACGACTACTAAGATAACAAAGGACAAGATCATTTATAAAGTGAGCGATACACATGGGAATGAAGCACAGGAGACCTTGGATATCCATATAGAAAAGCCAAAAAGTAATGAGACAGAGAGTGTGCCAAAGATAGAAGGACCACAACCAGACACTCCACAGCAACAGGAGCAGGGGGATTCACCAATAGAAAAAGATGTGCCTGTTACGGCACAGAGCAGATCGTTTCCCTTCATAGAAGGTAAGACCTTCGATCAGACGTATCAGGAATGTATGGCAGCCGGTAATGCAGCAGTACGCGCAGGACAGGCAAACACGGCGTCCTGTACCGTCTATGACGATGAGAATGGGATCCATAAAGGATACGTTTTAAATTTTGATTGATGATACCTGGCAAGATGCCAGGTATTTTTTAGGAGGTAAGGACATATGAAAGAGATCGTCAACATCAGTATTCCAAAATCACGCTTCAAACAGAAGATCAAACAAGCCAATGGCACCAAATACAGCCATCGCGTCATCCTTCCAAAAGAAGCAGGAGCTTATCGATATCATGTACTATTGATCAGTGAGGATTTCGTACAGGAGGATATCGACAATAAAGAAAATAACGTCCTGCATTTTTATGCAGATCGAGAGATCCAGCTGTCGCAGCATCATCGGACACCGAACGGAGAGGACGTCTATGAAAAGATCAGAGTCATGCCGAAGGAATTGTACAAAAGCTTCTATGGTGAATACAAAGACAATAGCAGGAAGATGTTCTCTGATGAAGAAATCGAATTTCTGAAGAAGAACATATCCGTGATGGATTTCCTGCAGGATCGTGCAGGCTTCAGCTTCAAAAGACAAGGGCAGAATTATTACCGCTGTGATCAGCATAGCTCTCTGGTCATCGATACGAGGAACAACGCGATGTTCTGGCACACCGAGCATATCAATGGATCTGCATTGGAATATTTGAGAAAGGCAGAAGGCAAGACGTTCCCGGAGGCGATGAATATCCTGATCGAATATCATAACGGACTTGCCCCTGACAAGAAGCAGTATATCGCGCCGAAATATGAGCAGATCGAATTCAAGCTTCCGGATTCTCAAAAGAATATCTCGAAGATCTATGAGTACCTATGTGACAAGCGAAAGATCGACCATGACCTCATCAAGCGATTCGTCGATGATGGTAAGATCTATCTGGATGCGAAAGGAAACTGCGTCTTCGCATGTGAGAACTACAAAGGAAAGGTAGATTCCGCCTTCGTACGTTCGACCTATTCAGGCTTTCGAGGAGATGTCGGTGGTGGAAACAAATTTACCGGATTCTTCATCGAAATGGATCCAAAGGCCACGAAGCTGGTCTTGACAGAAGCCTATATCGATGGGTTATCTTATATCACGGCCAAGAAGCAGGCCGGTGAGAAGATAGACTTCAATGTGCTCGCATGCGACAGCTGTAATGTCATGAATGAGACGTTTCGTGTAAATTATCTTACCCGCCCTGTCCTGAATCAAAATATCGATACCGTCATACTCGCGTCGGATAATGATAAGGCAGGCAGAGCAGCTGCAGAAGAGTTCAAATCATTCGTCCGGCCATTTCATAGGATACAGAATGTCGTCGATGATCTTCCATCCCTCGGTTCTGACTGGAACAAGGATCTGCAGAAGATGTATGAGGCCCCGGAAGCAGCTCCGGTGAAAACGATGATGTTGAAATAGCTCTTATATCCCGTAAGCTATCCGGTCCTATCCTGATCGTCTGCGGTGTGTAATCGTAAACTTCATAGCACGTTGAAAAAAATCGTAGCATCTTGTCGATAAGTTTCTGAAATAATGACATATTTAATTATTTCTTAATTTTAATTCACTAATTAAAAAGCTAGCAAATCACCGGCTTTTGTCCCGTTGTCACCGCATAAGCTGTATGAAAAGGGTGACCCTGGTGTGAAGATAGGAACTAGATCCTCTATCGTACTATCATGATATTCTTATTTTTTGATGTTGTCAGCACTACGACTTTTATCTAAAAAAGTGCTTGACAATCATCATAGTCGTCTGTATTATAATAATGTATTATCTTTGAGATACCTAATGGTCAATTCAATTAAAGTGTCCTTGCAGATTTCTGCGTGGATGCTTTTTTTGTTCAAAAAAGCAAACAAAGGCGGAGATATATGGAATATAATTTTTCTCTTCATATATCAAAGGAAAGAACTTTGACATATGAGATAAAAATCATCCTCAGAAAGTGTGTGATATTCTCACACGAAGGAGGAAAAAACTATGAAAGTATTTGGCTATGCCAGAAGAAGTTCGTCAGAAAAAAGTAAATCGAACTACAGCATAGAATCACAAAAACGTGTATGCAATGAGCTTGCTGCAAGAGATGACAGGACGATAGAAAAATGGTATGTCGATGAAGGCTATTCCGGAACGACATTGAAGCGACCTCACATGCAAGAGATGTTGAGAGATATAGCTGCAGCGAATCAAGAAATCATCATCTATGTCTGGTTGGCATCCAGATTATCCAGAGATGCAAATCATTGTAATTCCCTTCGTTATGTTTTTAGCAAGTATAATGTTACTGTCATCTCCGATAACAGGGATTGGGCAAGTTTAGAAGATATCGAATTGCATCCGGATAAAACGATTGGACCACGAATCATCACACTTTCTGATGAAACTGAGGTACATCGCGACCGTAAGAGAACACGTATCGGTCTGACTACCTCAGCTTATAAAGGAAATTATACAAAAGGAGGAAAGACACCGCCTACTGGTTATCTGTTTAAGAATAATCCAGGAGAGAATGCAAAAGGAAGAAGAGTGGAAATCGATGCTGCATATGTCGAAACGATGCTGTATATCCTAACACAGATCCATGATCACAAGAGATCACTGGATTCACTAGCGATCGAATTGGATTCCAAGCTGGCTTGTGGAGTACACTGGTCTTATGTAAAAATCTACAGAGCAGTCACGGATCCTATCATTTACGGAAGACTCTTGACATCATATGTCGACATACAGGATCACTCACCGGCATATTGTTCACAGAAATATTATGAAGAGATACAGAAAGTTTTACATGGGAGAAGGAAAGAAAATCGTTACAAATATCTATTCAAGAATCTAATCAAATGCGGAGAATGTGATAGCTGGTGTAGCGAGATCCCTACGATTCATTATTCACGGAACGGAAATAGAAAAGGAAGAAGAGTTTATAAATATTATTATTGTCCCAGTTGTAAAAAGAGGATCAATGAACAAATCCTTTTAAACAAAACAATCCATCATATCAATGCGATCTTGGATGAGACTACGAACTTTGAAGTTGTAGAAGATATCTCCAGAAGGATAGGTAGGATAGAGAAAAGATTAGAATTCCTTGATTTTGAATATGAAGATGGTTACCTCGATGATGAATCATATATTGAGGAACGCAAGAAACTATTGTCTAAGAAAAAAAATCTAGATAAGAATATGAAAAGATTGAGGAATAAAGCAATAAAAAAATTCAATGAGTATACATACATAGAAAAAAAACAGATCATCAAAAAATCATTTCTTTGCATTCGTATAGATTTAAAAACAAAATCTGTCATCGATATAGAGAAATTAGAGAAATAATCTATTTAAAGCTGAAGCAAAAAAATTACTGTTTTGGCTTTAAGAATTTAAAAAAAGGGGTTTACAATTTTATATATAGGGTATAAAATATAAAGGACCAAGGTCTTGAGGTCGAGGAGATAATATTTTGTTTTATCATCCGTACTCCCTCCATATATCAAATAAGCCGATAATTATCGGCTTTTTTTGTGCTTTTTGAAAACTTGACCAACGATTTGACCAACTTTATGTCTGTACTGAAGAACACCTGCGTGTTTAGACAAAAGCGTAGCTTCCTTTACAGATAAGGGTATTTCTAGATACAGCCCTTAAAGGCTTCCGATTCTATAGCCACTCAAAAATCACAGAGAACCCTACCGTTTTTTTATACAGAAATATGCAGCATAAGAGAAAGTGCGCAAAAGCAGGCTGTCTACATGCTGCCATCGCTATCAATACGCTGATGCACATCTTATTTTATTCTTATATTACAGAGCTTTAAGTTCTAAACACAAACTTTTCTATCCTTCTAAGCGATATGTTCGCCCTTCAGAAAGCGTTTATAAAACAAAGGAGATGCCGTATAATTCATTTGAAAATGGTGATAAGTAATCAGCGGGAGTCATGAAGCATTTGATTTTCGCTTTTTCTTATCAGGATGTGCCTTATGAAAAAAACAAAGCGTATTCTTTTATCATAAATCATGGAATACTTTGCGGAATACCAGCAGCAGGTACCATCCTTTTTACGTTTTTTCATCTCGAAATAGCCATGCGGTTCCCCGGACAGCATCGCATTATAAAAGCGTATGAATTCCGGTATGCTTCCTCTCTCTACCGTACCGTCTTTCACAATACTCATTGGCACTTCATACATAATCTGCGAAAGGTCAAAGTCTTCGCTGATCTGCGGTGGCAGCGTTAACCTGCATTCCTCAATATCAAAGGTATACATCAGCTGATCCTACTGCTGCCTCCCTTTTACTATATCGAATGTCTGCAGTATTGTATTGCAATGTTTAGGTAATCTGTAATTTATGGAGCTGCAGGACAATCACAAATGGCAAATTTCTCACAGCCATGTCTCTGCTTCTAAACATCAGAAGACCGATCTGGAGAAGAATTCTTAACAGATAAATCCCAGAATCATGAAAAAAGGATCCATATCATCGTAAAAAAGATGAAAGTGACCCTTTTTGTTTATCCTGTTGTTTTTTCGTCAAAGCAGGAAGAAATCTTCAGTAACCCCAATCTTCTGCAGGTTGGGCGAAAGCTTCAACTGCTGATAACTGCTTTCTAAACGTGTATGGACTTATCAGCGAAGCATTGTTTTTGCTGCGACTGCGAGAACCTTTGGATTTTTATGATACGGTGTCACCGGGCACAGCTTCTTCTCAATACCAAGCAGTCCGTAAACTGCCATACGTGCTGCGCGTACAGAATATTCCTCCGTGAATACCATATCCTCCGGAATCTCCACAAATTGTGAAATCATGGCAAAATTGGTAGAGCCGCTTGGGATAACCAGCGGACGATCACTCATCGCTCTTGGCTGGAATTGTGAATCGATATACGGCATCATGCATGGGATGACGTTCACTACGGATTCCATGATATCCTTCGTATTCTCTTCAAAATGCAGATGGTGAATCAGCTCCATCAGGATTTCCTCACCGCTGCACTCCCGCATCGGTTTTTTCACGTAATCACCAAGCGCATCCGTATACAGGCCATAGCCCCAGAAAATTGTTGTATTGGCATCCTGTGCCTTGAAATGAGGCTGTGCTGCCACTACAATGGACATCAGCCAGCTGGAATCCTTAAAGGTCATAAGTGCACCACTGCCCGGAATATTGCCGGAGAACTGCTCAATCATTTTCAGCATCCTGTTCCCTTTCATTGTGACAGTGAAGCTCTCCCAATTGGTCTCCTCCGGCTTACCAAAGAATGGCGTTGGATCGCCCAGAACCGGCTTCTTTTCTGCAACTCGTTTCCACAGCTGCGCTGAAATCGGATCCTTTGGTTCATAAGGTGCCGGTGTTTTAAAGTCACCAAGCGTTGCACAATCCGTCATACAGCCATTTGTCATAATACATAAATCACTGTCCTCCAGATGGATGGTGCGCTGTTTTCCATTTTCCAAGAGATGAATATCTGTAACTGTTACACTGTCTTCCTTAAAATCCAGATCCTCGACAACAGCACGAATGCTGAAGTCCACACCAAAGCCCTCCAGATATGCCTTTAACGGAAGAATCACAGATTCATACTGGTTGTATGGTGTTCTGGTTACTCCCTCAAGCGTTTCAATACGTGGAAACTCCAGAATCATACGATTCATATACCGGCGGAATTCAAATGCACTGGACCATTTCTGAAAAGCAAAGGTTGTCTGCCACATATACCAGAAATTTGTAGTGAAGAAGTGCGGACTATCCTTAAACCACTGTTCAATGGTTACATCATCCAGCTTTTCTTCCGGTGTTGCAAGCAGCTTTGTCATCAGAAAGCGGTCGGTATTGTTAAACTGCATGCTGCGCACATCCTGAATCACGCCATAACGATCCACCAGTCTGGCCTGCGCATGCGTTGGATGCAGGTGATCAAAATTCAATATTTCTTCGGTCACACTTTTTCCCGGCCAGTCCAGAGAAGGAATGGAGGAAAACAAGTCCCAGAAGTTCTCATAGGTTTCCTCATTCAGCATTCTGCCCCCGCGGCAGACAAACCCATTCTGCATCGTCCCTGCACCGTCATTGCTTCCGCCAAGGATGCTCATCCCTTCCATGATATGAATATTCTCTCCATGAAAGCTGCCATCCTGAATAAGGTAAGCCGCTGCCGATAAGGAAGCCAGACCGCCGCCAATCAGATAGGCCTGCCGTTCCCCTTCTCTTCCGCTGCTCACCATGCTCTGGGCACTCTGTTCGCGTTTCTTCGTAACATGACGCACTGCCGTTGCTGCTGCAATACCCGCTGCAGCAGCCGCTGCACCTGCAGCAAGTTTCTTTGTCTGTCTCTTCATACAAATCTCCTCCTATGTTTTGATATACATATGCTACTTCTATCTGGTTTCAGTATAGCGCGTTTTCATGCCTGTGTATTTATACAGTTTTAATACTTTGTCTGTTTTCTTTTAGTATATGAAAAAAAGCGAAAGCCATGCGCCTTCGCCGTCACATATTTAACTTTTTACGCATGCGTTCCGAGTTACTCGCATACATCAGTGCAGCTTCCTTATCAATTCTGCCTGCTTCATACAGCTTCATAAGACTCTCATCCATGGTTATCATTCCCTGATCCCTTCCTGCAATCATGGAATTTTCCAGCTGATGAATTTTTCCTTCCCTGATTTGCGTACGAATCGCCGGATTGACGATCATAATTTCAAAAACAGGTATGATACCCCCATCCGTGGCCGGCACCAGCTGTTCACTGATAACAGCATGCAGCGTCATGGACAGCTGTACGCGAATCTGCTGCTGCTGTTCACTTGGAAATACATCAATCATGCGGTCAATGGTATTGGCTGCCCCCATGGTATGAAGGGTCGATAAAATTAAATGTCCGGTCTCTGCGGCAGTAACTGCCGTATTGATCGTCTCAAGATCCCGCATTTCTCCAACCAGTATGACCTCCGGGGCTTCCCGCAGGGCAGAACGCAGCGCGTTTAAATAATCCTGTGTATCGTGATACACCTCCCGCTGAGAAACAATGCTTTTTTTATGGGCGTGCAGATATTCAATCGGATCTTCTATCGTTATGATATGTACGTTGCGGCTTTCGTTGATTTTATCAATGATGCAGGCGAGCGTCGTTGATTTTCCGCACCCAGCCGGTCCGCTTACCAGAATCATTCCCTTTTTCACCGCCGCAAGAGATGTGATGACCTGTGGTATATTCAATTCAACAGGATCGGGAAGTTCAAAGCGGACAACGCGCAGAACCGCTGCCTGCGAATTTCTCTGCAGATAGACATTGCAGCGAAACCGCCCGACATCCGGTATGGAAAAGGAAAAATCATCATCCTTTTTTTTGAGAAAATCCTCATAGGTATTCTGCAGCGCATACTGATAAATTTCCTGAATCAGCTGAGCTGTGTCATTGGGCATCAGCCTGGTTTCCTGCATGGAGTGAATTTCTCCATTGATTTTAAAGGCATATGGATGCCCTGCTACTAAAAATATATCCGAAGCATCCCTTGCGATTGCTTCCTTCAGCATCTGTTCGATTGTCACCATCACAGTGCATCTCCCTTCGTAATTGTTTTCCATGCTTTTATATGAACAGCACTTCCCTGCTTCTGCAATCTCAGCTGCAGCTGCTGTGCATCCTGAACCGGTATTGTCACAAGCAGCTCATCCTGCTCCCAATCCGTTTTCATCGCATATTCCTGCAGCAGCGACTGCACCCTGCTTTGTTTCAGACTTTGCTGCAGGGTTTGCTTTGGATACTGCCGGAGTTCATCAATCAGCAGCTGTGCTCCCGCATCACTTTTGGCAACTGCCTCCTGATACAGCTTCTCTCGCTGTGCAATTTTTTCGTTTTGTAATGAGCGTGTGTACGAAAGTACTGACAAGATCATCATACACAAAACGACGAAAATCATGAAGATACTGGATGCTCCCAGACCAATCTGCACGCCGCGCTTTTCAAGCTTCATTTTTGAACGCCCCCTTCCAGCAGAAAGGGAAGACGTACAAGCTCTTTGTCATCGCGGTAAATACAAAGCTCACAAAGTGCCCGACCACTTTTTTCAACCGCTTTCTTCTGTTCAATTTCAACCCGATAATATCCTGCCTGCGAAGATGACCGGTTTCCGTTCTCATCCAAGTAAAAGATTTTCTTCTGCATTGCCTGCTGTACCTGGGGAATCTTTCGCTGTGCCACCAGATTTTCTCCATATTGCAGCGCATTCCGCGTATCTGCAGCCAGATTATTTTTATCCTTTGCCGTTCCCAAAACGAGCACACAAACCGCACTCGCCAGGGTAAAGAAGAAAAGCACAAAGATGAGCTCCATCAGAAACGATATCGATTTATTTGCATGACTCTCCCGCATAGCGCTTCCTCCTTACTCACTCTTCAGCTCCATCATCATACGGCTGGCTTTCCCCTGCTCATCGTGGATGCTCACTTGCAGCAGACCTCCATTTTCCTGTGCTTCAAAGTCATAAACGGTAAACAGTGATGTCCCTGCAGAAAGCATCGGCTTCACTTCCTCACTCGCATACAGCTCCCGCAGCTTTCCCTCATATTCATATATATAGGTAACAATACGTTCTTTCTTATCGTGTATTACAATCGCATCCGTGTCCTCCAGCTGTCTCACAGATACGGCCCCGTCTTCATCCGCACTTCTAATTTTTGCGCGAAGATATGCCAGGGGTGTATGCATACGCTCGACCTCTTCCCCCTGCTTAATGATAGCCTGATAGCTTCCGGTCTGAAACAGAAGCACCAGAAACGCACAGATTACAAATACAGTAAATAACGATAGAGAGAACAAAATATCAATGGAATGTCGTTGTTTCATGGCTGTTCACTCCTTGGATACACATCCGTATCCGGCATGATATTTGCCCCGATGTAATGATAGCGGATGCGATAGGCATCCTCCTGTATATACAAACCATAGTGCTGCTTCAGATACTCCAGCGACTGGGGGTATGCGCCCTCGATACTGTAGCATTCCAGTGCTGCCTTCTGAATTGCCTCCTTAGCACGCTGTGCATCCTCCCTGCTGAGTCCGCTGTCAGCTGTCGAAAATCCGTAATAGAGCATGACCAGGATTCCCATGAACATAAAAAGCTGCAGACCCAGCATTTTTTTCTTATGTTTCATCATCCGATGGATGACATAATGCTCATCAGCGGCAGCATGACAGAGAGCAGTATGATTCCTACGATTACAGATAAAACAATCACAATGACAGGTTCAATGGTATTCAGGAAGGTTGAGATACTGGTATCCACATCCTTCTCGTATAGGGTGCTCACCTTCTGCATGACCTCATCACTTTTTCCGCTGTGAAAGCCGGTGATGATCATACTCGCATATACTCCCTGATAAAGCGCCTGCTCGCGCAGACATTGCGAAAAGCTTTTCCCCTCCTGCATATCACTGCGGCAGGCATCAATTTTCTTTTGAACCGCCTCATCCCCGACAACATCCGTAAGATACCCCAGCGCCTCCTCCATTTCATACCCGCTCGTAATGAACAGCGACAGCGCATAGGTCATTTTCGCCATGACCATGTTATGGTAGAGCCGCTTTGTCATAAACAGATGGGAAAGGAACGATTTACCTCCTGATTTTCTAAAGGTCACTGCAAGTAGAATCCCCCCCAGCAGGAACAGTGTCAGTATGATAAAGGAGGCTGTGGCAAACAGCTGTCCAAAGCGCATCATGGAGGCGGCCGTCCCCTGAAGGGCAGCTCCCATATGCAAAAGAACCTTTTCAAATATTGGCAGAACCTTCCATACGATAATGCCGACTACCGCCCACATCATCAATAACAGAATCGAGGGATAGGTCAGTGCCTCCTTCAAGGATTGCTTCAGGTCACTGCTGCGCTCATAATATAGCGCCAGCTCCTTCATAACATTATCGAGATGACCGCTGATTTCCCCGATTTCAACCATTTTCTTGGCATACGTGTCGAAATACGGAGCCTCTTCCAGCGCCGCGCTGAAGGAACCTATGACATGTACCTTTTCCAGCAGACATGCGGCAGCCTCCTTCATATGCGGATTATCCGTATCGTCCCCTATAATTTCCAGCCCCTCCTCGACAGATAGTCCGCCTGCGAGAATCATCGACATCTGGGTACAGAAATCAAACATCTCCTCAGAGCGTAATGTTGTATGTGTCATACCGTTTTCCTCCTAGTAGTAATACTTATCTTCATAGTCATCTTTATAATCAATGTCACTGGCATCAAAAGTTGGATCCATACGGCTCCATTTCTTTGCATGCAGCAGAATATCGGGATTGATCCATCCCTTTCCCTCAATATATACCTCAACCCAGGCATGATACTCAATCGTGGTATTTCCCGTTACCAGTCTGGTTGGAATCTGCTGGCTGCGCAGCATCGCCGCAAGCAGAGCCGCATAATCAAAGCATATCCCTTTTTTGCTTTCCAGTGTTTCATCCACGACAGGAAGCACATAAATATCCTCTACTTCCTTCGCCTTTTTCGAATCATAGCTGATGTTATCCACAACATAATTATACAGTGTCGCAATCCGCTTCAATACGGTATCATCATCCTTCGTCAGATCAAAGGCTTTTTTTACAGCCGCTGTATGACTGTCATAGTTCACCGTCTGATTTGGATATAAAAACGGTATCCGCTCATTTTCAAGCTTGACATCCACTGACAGGGTCAATGTGATCGTATAGGTTTTCCCGGAACGATTTTCGAGTACCTTTACCAGATATGTTCCGCTTCCCTGCTCAAAGGGAAAGGTTTCATATTCGTTTTCCTTTGTAAAATCATATGCGATGTTTCCTACACCGTCCTTGGTTATCTGGAGGCGCATCCTTTTTTCAGGCTTGTGCAAAAGCTTGGCCTGCAGATATCCGCTGCTTGTATTGCTGTAATCGATTTGTACCAGTCCGCTGGAATCCACAGCCACCTGCTCTCCGGGGCTGCTGGGCAGACGAAGCTCAGACATTTTCGGACTCGGTGATGGTTCATATTCGCTTGGATACTTCTTACCGTCTTCCTTGCCCGCACAACCGCTGATCAGCAGCAGAACTGTCAGAAAGCATAGAAAACGTCTGAATTTCATGCTCATACCGCTCTCTCCTTGTTTTGAATATTATAGCATTCTTTTCATCAGGAGAAAAGCTTTCTTACCATATGCCCACAATGAGAAAAGCAGGAGGCAGAAAGTAAAACAGAAACAACTATCTGCATACAGCAAAAAGCTATATTCGCTACCGGAATACAGCTCGTTCCAATTTTCATTGCATCCTGTTTAGGATTATACATTTTGGATATCAATGACAGTATACTATTTTGCCAGTGCATTTCAAAACAGCGCATTCTCCTGATCCGTGTCCTTATTCACCGTTATTGTATCCACTTCACACGATATGTGTCTTAAGACCAGAGTATCCTTAGAAGCAATTATATCTGTTACTTCCGATCTTCTTCTGTTTTATAATAGTGGAAAGCCATGTTTGCATCCGGCTTATTTATGATATCAAGTCTACATAATCAAATTTAATAAAGTAAACCATATTTTAATTATTTTCTTTCCCTTCCAAAAGCTTGTTCATGTAACTATCGTGTTTCAATTTGCTCCGCCATCATATTTGTTTCATCTAACTTTAAACATATACAGAATGTTTCTCATCACTGATATTTTCAATTTTGGCGTATTTATCTCTTAAATCAGGATTTAATTTACTAATAGTCATATTGTCAAAAAAACGATTGATGAATAACATAATTAACCCTTAACACATTTTTTTAAATTTTAATTAACTATATACAGATTACTCAAATAAATCATCAATCGTTAACAGAATTGCACAATCTATTTCTGCTTGTCGTTTTACTGGTTCCGTATATCCAGATTTACTTACAAAATATAAATATATTTCTTCGATATTTGGAAATGCTTTTGTAGCATTTACGAGATCGGTATATTCTTCAAGAGGCATAGGACTAGATGTGAATTTACACTCCATAAAGATTGCTTTTTTTCCACTTCGATCAATTGCTAAAACATCAACATCATCTTGTGCTTTGATACTTGGATTATTCCCCCACCATTTTCCTATAGAAAATGGAATAAAAGGAAGTTTTCTTTGCTTTGCCTGATGAATTAAATATTCTTTACATACACCTTCGAACACATCACCCATAAGGTTTGAAATATCATTCATAATTTCTTCAGCAGCATCTTTTGCGCCTAACATTGCATAATAAGCGTTGTTTGTAAATTCATAGCGAAACCAAAATCTTAAGAAGTTATCTTTTATTACATAAATTGATTTTTTAGATTTATCGTTTTCGCCACATGGAACTCTTTTTTCAATCAAGCGTAATGTTTGAAGCGTTGTTAAATACTTAGAAACTTTTGTTTGACTCTCGTATATATAATCTGCAATTTCGATGATTCTGTTTCTTCCATTCGCAATTGCAGAAAGTATGGAATTATAGGTGTTTGTTTCTCGTAATTCTGCTTTCAATAAATTTTCAGGTTCTTCATATAAATAGGAACCATTTCGAATAATTTTAGAAGCTATATTTTCTCCAATGGATTTATCAGCATCAAATGCTTCTAAATATCTTGGAATACCACCTAAAATACCATAAGCAATCAACTTATCTTCATTGCTATAGTTAGGAAAGAAATTACTGCTTTCTAAATAATCGAATGGTATTATTTCAAGGGTTGCCGTTTGCCGATCATGTAATGGACTTTTTCTTCCCATGATTTCATTCTCCATGACACTAACTGAAGAACCACAAAGAACTAAAAAGATATTTTTATTCTTCCAGCTATGATCAATGGCATGTTGTAGAAGTGATTTAACAGAAGGGTTTTCTTCAATGATATATGGAAATTCATCAATAATAAGTGCAGTTCGATCCTGTATTTTATTACCAATATACACAAAAGCATCTTCCCAGCTTTTAAATGATGAAATAAATTGCTGATCAAAATAAAGTTGTATTGTTTTTGAGAAATCTTCTAAATTTAATGCATCATTTTTTTCACGTGCAGGAAAAAAGATTGCATTTGTATGTTTTGAAAATTCTTGAAGCAATGTTGTCTTACCAACTCTTCTTCGACCATACATGACTAAAAACTCAAACTTTTCACTTTAGCCTGTCTACTTGTTCCACCCCTTATGCACGTTCCCTCACGAGTTCGTTGGGCTTCCTTTGCGTTTGGCTGCACCCTTAACGCCATAAGTCTTTCACTCATGCAGAGTAGTTATCATCTCCTGATTTTTGAACAGCTCTTCCTATTAGATACGTATTCAATTTGCATCAGAATTACGAAATCTGTATGTGTAACTGCCTGTCACAAGAAAAACCGGAATACAGCTCGTTCCAATTTTCACTGCATCCTGTTTAGGATTATATATTTTGGATATTGACAGATTACTATTTTGCCAGTGCATTTCAAAACAGCGCATTCTCCTGATCCGTGTCCTTATTCACCGTTATTGTATCCACTTCACACGATATGTGTCATATAGACCAGAGTCTCCTTGGAAGCAGTTATTATATCTGTTACTTTCAATCTTCTTCTGTTTTATAAAAGAGGAAAGCCATGTTTGCTTCCAGCTTATTTATAAATACCCATCCACGTTTGTCTGTTTATCATAGGATGTATGGAAAGGAGGCAGATATATGGCAAAGGTTATCGTATATAATGTATATACGCAGGCATTGGAAACCTTCTATCTGGAGGAAAATGATCCAATGCCGTATGCATACGATCGAACAATGCTGGTGAGAGAATTCAGAGGATCGTCGCGATCCAGTGTTCTATGGACAACAAATGCGGCAATGGAAGCATGGAATGCAACACGAAGAACCTATGGAGCCCCCATACCTTTTCGGTATGCATTTAAACGAATCTGGGAAGGCGGACATGGGAAGCAGTCACAGCATTATGCAGGTGTTTCCTTCGATGTGGGACAGGCATTGACGCAGGCAGAGCGTAACAGAATCTGGAATACTGCGAACAATCTTGGTGTCTGGGTTTATGTGGAGCCTATTTACATGACACCGACCTGGGTACACTTCGACAAACGGTATGGCACACCGGCCTGCAGTGCCGGATTCCCTGTTTTACGCAGTGGCAGCCGTGGTGTTTACGTTTTGATTCTACAGGATGCATTAAACGCATTAGGCTACAGTACACAGACCCTTGATGGGGTATTCGGAGGAAATACACGGAATGCATTAGTTGCATATCAGCGTGATAACGGACTCAGTGCAGATGGTGTAGTCGGATGTGGAACCTGGACAAGGATCGTTAATGAGGTAGTAGGAATCGGAAGGACTCCAACGGTTATCGATCCGTAGAAAAAAAAGCGTGAGTATGAGTTTACTCACGCTTGTACATAAGAAGTTTTATTTTCTATGATGGAGAATCCATACAATTTCCATAAAAAAGAAAAAGGATGAAATAACTTCAGACCTGAAGTCTTTGTTCTCTATTTCTTGGAAACTGTAGTCAAAAGGTGGTGTTTACATGGTTCACTCCATTACAGATTAAAGGATAGAATTAAAAAAATGAAAAGCAGAAAATTCCATATTATCTGGATCACTGCCCGTAATACTGCCATGAATGACTCTGATGTAAATTCACTTGTGATTCGTGGGCAGAAATTAGATTCTGCCGTTATTTTTTCGATTGCAAAAGATGTATATGAGCAACCTGGAAAAAGTAGATGTATATGAAGGCAATGAAATCACTAGAAAAACACCATTATTTTTTTCTTTTATGAAAAAAGGAATTAGATTGGAATGAATTTTTCCTTATGCTGATCCCTTTTATTTCAATCAAACAGCTGTCTGACTGCAAATCTGTAAGCTAACAGGGATTGCATATATAAAGGCTTCCACCGGTACTCTATTCACTGACATCGAACTGCCATAATATAAAAAGATTTCAGAACACATCCTCTGAAACCTTTTTCTTACAAACATGATGGCCGATGTCATTTTTTAGGACTACATGTCCCTCTGCTACTCACATGAACCTGAATACCGTTTTTAAGCGGTGCTATAAAAAACCCGGTAATAACACCAAGCAGAAACGCATTCAGTAGATACGACTTCTGACGCTGTACCATGAAAGCTCCTCCTGTAATCCCCTACAGAATAGCACGAAACATATACAAACGCAAGTCTGATTCCCTATATCCTTAGCTGAAGTGAAAAGTTAAATTCCACTTTCAAAGTAGCTAAGTAGAAAAGACTCTT
>OJRZ01000365.1_pt1 | contig 47404 bp, 41 predicted proteins | sample 1599291 | NCBI WGS metagenome assembly OJRZ01 (sample SAMN04168657, study PRJEB22393) | human gut metagenome | biome: human gut microbiome; feature: stool | host: Homo sapiens | collected 2014-03-20
ACGTTGCAGACCTGATCGATGCCATCTATGTGCAGGAGCGCACCGATGACACCGATGCCCAGTGTGAGGCCGCCAAGGCCGCATGGGATGCCCTGACCGATGCCCAGAAGGAGCTGGTCGAGGGCGAAGAGGCTGACCCTGACTACTTTGGCCGCGACACCGGCGATGCTTCCAAGGACGACAGCCGCAATCAGGACGACATCGGCGAGAATGAGCTGCTGGTGGTCTCCTTCGGCACCTCCTTCAACGACAGCCGAGTGAAGGATATCAAGGGCATCGAGGATGCGCTGCAGGCCGCTTATCCTGATTGGTCTGTCCGCCGCGCCTTCACCGCACAGATCATCATCAACCATGTTCAGGCCCGCGACGGCGAGAAGATCGACAACATGCAGCAGGCTCTGGACCGCGCTGTGGCCAACGGCGTGAAGAATCTGGTCGTCCAGCCCACCCACCTGATGCACGGTGCAGAGTACGACGAGATGATGGAGATGATCGACGAGTACAAGGACAAGTTCGAGAGCGTCGCCGTTGCTGAGCCCCTGCTGGGCGAGGTCGGTGCCGACGCTGCCGTCATCAACGCCGACAAGGAAGCTGTTGCCAAGGCCGTTACCGCTGCTGCTGTGAAGGATGCCGGTTTCGACAGCCTGGAGGCCGCTGCTGAGGAGAAGGTCGCCTTCGTCTTTATGGGCCACGGCACCTCCCACACCGCAAAGGTGAGCTACAGCCAGATGCAGACCGCCATGCAGACCCTGGGCTACAGCAACGTGTTCATCGGCACGGTGGAGGGTGAGCCCGAGGAGACCGCCTGCGAGAACGTCATCGAGGCTGTCAAGGCCGCCGGTTACACCAAGGTCATCCTGCGCCCCCTGATGGTCGTTGCCGGTGACCACGCCAACAACGATATGGCCGGTGCGGATGACGATTCCTGGCTGAGCCAGTTCCAGGCCTCCGGTGACTTCGCGTCCGTGGAGTGCCAGATCGCCGGTCTGGGTGAGATCGAGGACATCCAGCAGCGCTACATTGAGCACACCAAAGCCGCCATTGATTCCCTGAACGGCTAATATTCCGCATTCCAATGCCCGAAGGGAGAGATCTTTTCGGGCATTTTTTATGGAGAGCTTCCCCGCATGAGGAGAAACACTCCCATTTCAAATTCTGAATTTTTGAGGTATTTTGTTTATGCACTGCAAACAGTTTGTTTCCCTGTCCGTTGCTTCTCTGATGCTGGCCGCCGTCCTCACCGGCTGCGGCGGGGCTTCTTCCACTGCTTCCTCTGCTGTCAGCTCGGAAGCCGCTTCTGCCGTGAGCGCTGCCGCTTCCGAAAGCACCGAAGCTGCCCTGCCGGACGGCGTGTACACGGCTGAGTTCGACACCGACAGCGGCATGTTCCACGCCAACGAAGCCTGCAATGGCATGGGCACCCTGACCGTGGAGAACGGGCAGATGACCTTCCACGTCAGTCTGTCCTCCAAGAAGATCGTCAACCTGTATGTTGGCATGGCTGCCGATGCCGAGGCCAACAAGGCAGACTGGCTGCTGCCTACCACTGACACCGTCACCTACTCTGATGGCACCTCGGAGGAGGTTTACGGCTATGATATCCCCGTGGCCGCTGTGGACCAGGACTTCCAGCTGGCACTCCTTGGGACCAAGGGCAAGTGGTATGACCACACCGTGAGCATCCGCAATGCACAGCCCAAGACGGAAGAAGCCGCCGAGACCCCTGCGGACGGTGAATACAGCGTCAATGTGACCCTGGAGGGCGGCTCTGGCCGTGCCACCGTGGAAAGCCCTGCCGCCCTGACCGTGGCGGACGGCAAAATGACCGCTGTCATCCTGTGGAGCAGCCCCAATTATGATTACATGATCGTGGATGGCGAGAAGTATCTGCCCACCAACACCGAGGGCAACTCCACCTTTGAGATCCCTGTTTCTGCACTGGGCACCCCGCTGGCTGTCACTGCCGATACCGTAGCCATGAGCACCCCCCATGAGATCGAGTATACGCTGACCTTTGCGCTGAACTGAACCTCTCCGGCATCGCCGTGCGATGCCACCTCTCCTAATAGGAGAGGCAAGAGAGCAATAGCGCAAACTTGGCTCCCCTGCGAGGGGAGCTGTCGCCGAAGGCGACTGAGAGGTTATTTCCTATGAAGATCACCCGACAACAATTCCTGCGCGTTCTGCCTGTTACAGTACTGGCCCTGTCGGGTTGCGCCGTCTCCGAGACAGCGCCCGCCAGCACAGAAGAACTGGTCTTTGACCATGCCTGCCCGCTGGATTACGCCACACAGTTTACTGCCGACTGCTATGAGGGCGGCTATACCATGCTGACCCTGACCGAATCGGGGGAGCAGTTCCTTGTGACCCCGGAGGATGCCGCTGCGGTGGAAGGCCTGCCCGAGAGCGTGACGGTGCTGCGTCAGCCCATCCGGAACATCTACCTTGTCTCCACCTCAGTGATGGACCTGTTCCTCGCGCTGGATGGGCTGGACAGCGTGACCCTTTCCGGTACCCGGGCGGAGGGCTGGTATCTGGATGAGGCCAGAGCCGCCATGGAGGCCGGGCGCATTGCCTATGCGGGCAAGTACAGCGCTCCGGACTACGAAAAGATCCTTGCGGCCAACTGCGGCCTTGCCATCGAGAACACCATGATCTACCACACCCCGGAGGTCAAGGAGCAGCTGGAACGGTTCGGCATCCCGGTGCTGGTGGAGCGCTCCAGCTATGAGAGCGGCCCGCTGGCCCGGCTGGAATGGCTTAAGTTCTGGGGCATCCTGCTGGGGAAAGAGGAGCTGGCGGAACAGGAGTTTGCCCGACAGGTGGAGCGCCTTGCACCGCTGGCCGAGCAGGCTTCCACCGGCAAGCGCTGTGCCTTTTTCTCCATTACAGCCAATAACCTTGCCAATGTGCGCAAGGGCGGCGACTATGTGGCCCAGATGATCGAGATGGCGGGCGGTGATTATGTTTTTGCGGACCTGACCGACAACGGCAACAACCTTTCCACCATGAACCTGCCGCTGGAGGATTTTTATGCCGGTGCAAAGGATGCGGATGTGCTCCTTTACAACAGCACCATTGAGGGCGTGGTGCACACCACCGAGGAACTGGTGGCAAAATGCCCCCTGCTGGCCGAGTTCAAGGCCGTGCAGAGCGGCAGTGTCTGGTGCACCACCCAGAGCTTTTTCCAGCAGAGTACGGCGCTGGTCGATTTTGTGCTCGACCTGCACCGTGTCTTTACGGAGAACGACCCCGCCGACCTGCAATTTCTGAGGAAAGTAGAGTAACCTATGACCAGCAAAAAGCGCCTGATCTTCTCTTACGGCATCCTTGCCCTGCTGCTGGCGGTGCTGTTTGCCGCCAACCTGTTCTGGGGCAGTGTGTCCCTGACACCGGGGGCAGTGCTGGCGGCCCTGACCGGCCGCGGGCGGGACGCTTTGAGCGTGGGCATCATCACCCAGCTGCGCCTGCCCCGGGCCGTGATGGTGGTGCTGCTGGGGGCGGCGCTCTCGGCGGCGGGCTACCTGCTGCAGACCTTTTTTGCCAACCCCATTGCAGGGCCTTTTGTCATGGGCATTTCCAGCGGGGCCAAGCTGGCCGTGGCACTGGTCATGGTGACTTTTCTGAACCATGGCCTGCTCACCAGCTCCCTTACCCTGATCACAGCCGCCTTTGCGGGGGCCATGGCCTCCATGGCCTTTGTGCTGGCGGTCTCCCGGCGGGTGCAGCGGATGAGCATCCTTGTCATCTGCGGTGTGATGATCGGCTACATCTGTTCGGCCGTCACGGAGTTTGTGGTGGCCTTTGCCCAGGACAGCAACATCGTCAACCTCCACAACTGGTCTCAGGGCAGCTTTTCCGGCATGACCTGGGGCAATGTGCGGGCGGCGGCGCTGGTGGTGCTGCCCGCTTTGGCGGCAGCGTTCTGCCTTTCCAAGCCCATGGCCGCCTACCAGATGGGGGAGGCCTACGCCCGGAGCGTGGGCATCAATGTCAAAGCCTTTTCCCGGCTGCTGGTGCTGCTTTCCAGCCTGCTGGCCGCCTGTGTCACGGCCTTTGCGGGGCCCATCTCCTTTGTGGGCATCGCGGTGCCCCATCTGGTCAAGCAGCTGTTCGGCAGCGCAAGGCCGCTGGTGGTGCTGCCCGGGTGCTGCCTGGGCGGGGCCGCCTTCTGCCTGCTGTGCGACCTCATCGCCCGCAGTATGTTTGCCCCCACCGAGCTTTCGATCAGCGCCGTAACGGCAGTATTTGGTGCACCGGTGGTCATCTGGCTGCTGGTGCGCCGGGGTCAGGAGGGTGTGCGATGAAATACCGCTGTGAAACGAAAGAACTGGCCATCGGCTATGGCGGCGCGCCCCTTGCTTCCGGCATCACGCTGGGGGCGGTGCCGGGGCAGATCCTGGCCCTCATCGGGCCAAACGGCGCGGGCAAATCCACCCTGCTCAAAACGCTGGCGGGCCAGCTGGCCCCCCTGGGCGGGGCTGTCCTGCTGGATGGCCGCAGCCTGACCGATTACACCGGCCCGGCCCGGGCCCGGAAGCTGGCCCTGATGCTGCCCCATACCCGCCGCACCGAGCTGACTTCCTGCTTTGAGTTTGCCGCCGCCGGGCGCATCCCCTATACCGGGCGGCTGGGCATCCTGTCCGATGCCGACCGGCAGGCCGTGCGGGACGCGCTGGAACTGGTGGGGGCGTCCCCTCTGGCGGGCCGGGATTTCAACTGCATCAGCGACGGCCAGCGCCAGCGCGTTCTGCTGGCCCGTGCCATCTGCCAGCAGCCCGGAGTTTTGCTGCTGGACGAGCCGACCTCTTTTCTGGATGTCAAGGGCAAGATCGAGCTGCTGACCATCCTGCAGAAACTGGCCCATGAGCGGGGGCTGGCCGTGATCGTCAGCCTGCACGAGCTGGACATGGCGCAGAAGATCGCGGATGCGGTGGTCTGCGTGTTCCCGCACAGCGTTTCGGGGGTGCTGACCCCAAAGGAGGCCTTTGCCCCAGAGAACATCCGGGCGCTGTACAGCCTGACCAAGGAGCAGTACGAGGCCGTGTTCGGCCCGGAAAAGCCTGCCGGGCCAAAGTTTGAACATTACGTCCGCAGTGGGCAGAAGCTGCTCCGCTGCGGGTACACCACCGGCACCTGCGCGGCGCTGGGTGCGGCGGGGGCCGCGCGGCTCCTGCTCACCGGCCATGCACCGGAGAGCGTTGCCCTGCGCACGCCGAAGGGCATCGTGGTGGAGGTGGCCCCGCTGTACTGCCGCCCCGCCGGAGCCGGTGCCGAATGCGCCATTGAGAAAGACGGCGGGGATGATGTGGATGTGACCACCGGCCTGCCCGTGATCGCCGCCGTAGAATTGCTGCCCGATACCACCGAGATCCGCATCTCCGGCGGCAAGGGCGTGGGCCGGGTGACCAAGGCCGGGCTGGATCAGCCGGTGGGGGAAGCTGCCATCAACCATGTGCCCCGGCAGATGATCGCTGAGGCCCTGCAAAGGGAAGCCGAAAGCGCCTGCTACACCGGCGGCTTTGCCGTGACCATCTCCATCGAGGGAGGGGAAGAGGTGGCAAAGCGTACCTTCAACCCCCACATCGGGGTCGAGGGCGGGCTTTCGGTGCTGGGAACCAGCGGCATTGTGGAGCCTATGAGCCAGCAGGCGATCCTGGACACCATCCAGCTGGAAATGAATCAGGCTGCTCTCCGGGCGGGCAGCCCCAGGCGGCTCATCCTGGCCCCCGGCAATTACGGGCTGGACTATCTGCACGAAAGATACCCGGAGTTTCACGCTGTTCCGGTGGTGAAAACCTCGAACTTTATTGGAGACACGCTGGATATGGCTGCAGCGGCCCGCTTTGAAGAGGTGCTTCTGGTGGGCCATGTGGGCAAGCTGGTCAAGGTGGCGGGCGGCATTATGAACACCCATTCCCACACTGCTGACTGCCGCACCGAGCTGTTCTGCACCCATGCGGCACTCTGCGGCGCTTCCCGGGAAGTCTGCGCCGCCCTGATGAACGCTGCCACCACCGATGCCTGCCTGGAACTCCTGGACAGCGCCGGCCTGCGGGCTCCGGTGCTGGAAAGCCTGCTGCGGGCAGTCCAGCTCCACCTTGACCGGCGGGCCTGCGGGGCGTTCCGGGTGGGGGCGGTGCTGTTTTCCAACCAGCACGGCCCACTGGGAGCCACCGACACTGCCGCACAACTGCTGAACGAATGGAAGGAGCATTGAGATGGTACATTTTGTAGGCGCAGGCCCCGGCGCACCTGACCTCATCACCCGGCGGGGCGCGGCCCTGCTGCAGGAAGCCGACTGCATCATTTATGCGGGCAGTCTGGTCAACCCGGCTCTGCTGGGGCTGGCGAAGCCGGAGAGTGCCGTTTACAACAGCGCCGAGATGACACTGGAACAGGTGCTGGACGTGATGCGCCGGGTGGAAGCCGCAGGCAGGACCACCGTGCGGCTCCACACCGGCGACCCCTGCCTGTATGGGGCCATCCGGGAGCAGATGGACGCACTGGATGCGGATGGCATCCCCTACGATGATACCCCCGGCGTGTCCAGCTTTTGCGGGGCGGCGGCGGCGCTGAACGCCGAGTACACCCTGCCCACCATCAGCCAGACCGTGATCATCACCCGGATGGAGGGGCGCACCCCGGTGCCGGAAAAGGAGAAGCTGGCCAGCCTTGCCGCCCATGGGGCAACCATGGTGATCTTCCTTTCCATCGGCCTCATCGACAAGGTGCAGCAGGCCCTGCTGGCAGGCGGAGCCTACACGCCGGAGACTCCTGCCGCCGTGGTCTATAAGGCCAGCTGGCCGGAGCAGAAGGTGGTGCGCTGCACCGTGGGCACGCTGGCCGGGAGCACCCGCGCCAACGGCATCACCAAGACGGCGCTCATCGTGGTGGGGGAATTTCTGGGCACCCGGTATGAGCGGAGCAAGCTCTACGACCCAACCTTTACGACGGAGTTCCGCAAGGGGGCAGACCAGTGACCCGCGCCTATCTCGCCTTTACGGAAAAAGGGCTGGCGCTGGCCCAAAAGCTGGCCGGTGCCCTGCCCGGCACCGTAGACCGCTGCGGCCATGGCGGGCCCGGCCTTGCCGATTGGGCTGCAGAGCAGTTCGCCCATGCGGATGCCCTGATCTTTGTGGGGGCTGTGGGCATAGCGGTGCGGGCCATTGCGCCCCACTGCCGGAGCAAGGCGGTGGACCCTGCCGTGGTGGTGCTGGACGAGTGTGGTCATTTTGCGGTGCCGATCCTTTCGGGGCATCTGGGCGGGGCCAACGATCTGGTCCGGGCGCTGGCGGCGGTCTGCGGTGCGGTGCCGGTCATTACCACGGCCACCGATGCCAACGGTGTGTTTGCCGTGGATGAGTGGGCCAGGCACCAGAACTGCGCCGTGCTGGAGCCGGGGCGCATCAAGCGCGTCAGCAGCAGACTGCTGGCGGGCGGGCCGGTGCGGTACCGGTCAGAATTCCCCATTGCCGGGCAGGCCCCTGCCGGGGTGGTCCCGGCGGGGGAGGCAGAGCGCGCCGACTTTGCCCTGACCCTTTTCCCGGCGGGCGATGCGCTGCACCTGATCCCGAAGATCGGTGTGCTGGGCATCGGGTGCAGGCGGGGGACCAGCGCCGCACAGCTGGAAGCGGCCTTTGCACAGTTCTGTGCGGCCCACGGCCTTGCAGCAGTGTGCATCACGGCGGCAGCCAGCATCGACCTGAAAGCCCATGAGCCGGGTCTGCTGGAATTTTGCAGAGCCCACGGCTGGCCGGTGCAGTTCTATTCTGCCGCACAGCTGCAGAATGCCCCCGGGCAGTTCACACCTTCGGCCTTTGTCCGGAGCGTGACCGGTGTGGACAATGTCTGCGAGCGGGCGGCGGTGCTGGCGGCAGGCGGCACGATCATTCTTCCCAAACAGGCGGGCAACGGCGTGACCTTTGCGCTGGCGCTTCGTCCCTTTGCCCCGGATTGGAGGTGGCAGGATGCCTAATGTTGTTTTTGTTGTCGGGCTTGGGCCCGGGGATCCCCGGTTTCTGACCGCACAGGCGCAGAGCGCCTTAACGCAAGCCGAGGTGCTGTGCGGCTATACGGTCTATCTGGATCTGGTGCGCCCCTACTTCCCGGACAAGCTCTATTATTCCACCGGCATGACCAAGGAGATCGACCGCTGCCGTTGGGCGCTGGAAACGGCCCGGAGCGGCAGGGCGGTGGCGCTGGTCTGCTCGGGAGATGCCGGGGTCTACGGCATGGCAAGCCCTCTGCTGGAGCTGGCCGAGCACTTCCCGGACGTGACGGTGGAGGTGGTGCCCGGCCTGACCGCCGCCCTGAGCGGCGGTGCGGTGCTGGGTGCCCCGCTGGCCCACGATTTCTGTGTGCTCTCCCTCTCTGACCGGCTTACGCCCTGGGAGGTCATTGAGCGGCGGCTGGCAGCAGCAGCCATGGGGGATTTCTGCATCGCGCTGTACAACCCCTCCTCCAAGGGGCGGCCGGACTATCTGGCGCGGGCGGTGCGCATCCTGCTGGCAAACGGCAAAGCACCCGGAACGGTCTGCGGCATTGTGCGGAACATTGGCCGGGAGGGGCAGGAAAGCCGCGTTCTGACGCTGGCTGCGCTGGAAACCACCCCGGTGGATATGTTCACCACCGTGTTTGTCGGCAACGCCCAGACCCGCCAGCTGAGCGGGCGGATGGTCACGCCGCGGGGGTACCGCGCATGAGGGCCGTGGTATTCAGCGGCACCACCGAGGGCCGTGTGTTTTCAAAGCAGCTGGCCGCACTGGGGGCCGAGGTACTGGTCAGCGTGGCCACCCCGCTGGGGGCCGAGGAACAGGGCGAAAGGTCCGGCATCACCGTCCACTGCGGGCGGCTGACCCCGGAGGAGATGACCGCCCTGCTGCAAGGGGCTGACCTCTGTGTGGATGCGACCCATCCCTATGCCGTGGAGGCCACCCGGAACATCCGGGCAGCCTGCAAAACAGCGGGCACGGAGTACCGCCGCCTGCTCCGGCCCGAAAGCCCGCTGCCTGCCGGGAGCATGGTGTTTGCCTCTGCGGCCCATGCGGCGGGATTTCTGGCCCGGACGCAGGGAAATGTCCTGCTTGCCACCGGGGCCAAGGAGCTTTCTGCCTTTGCTGTGCTGGAACCGGCACGGCTTTTTCCCCGTGTCCTGCCCACCCGGGAGGGCATTGCCGCCTGCGAGGGGGCAGATATCCCCCATAAGAACATCATCGCCATGCAGGGGCCGTTCTCCTATGCGCTGAACCGGGCGCTGATGGAGCAGTTTGCCATCCGCTTCCTCGTTACCAAAGATGGCGGCGCGGCGGGCGGCTTTGAAGAAAAAGCCCGGGCAGCGCAGGACACCGGGGCTCAGCTCATCGTCATCCGCCGCCCGGCCGAGCAGGGCGAAACGGCGGAACAGATCCTGACACATTGTAAGGAGATGCTGCAATGATCACACTCATCGGGATGGGGTCGGGCACGCCGGAAAGCCTGACCGCGCAGGGCCTTGCCGCCCTGCAGAACGCCGGACTGATCCTGGGGGCAAAGCGCCTGCTGGAACAGCTGCCGCAGGGCTGCACGGATCACCGGAAGGCCCTGTATCAGCCTGAGGATGTCCTTGCCGCGCTGGCGGCTGACCCGGAGGTGGATGCTGCCCTTGTGTACAGCGGCGACACCGGGTTTTATTCCGGTGCGGCCCAGCTGCTGCCGATGCTGCGGGCCTTTGGCATCTCCTGCCGGGTGCTGCCGGGGCTTTCCAGCGTTCAGCTGCTGGCCGCTGCGGTGGGCCGCTCCTGGCAGGAGTGGAAGCTGGTCTCGGCCCACGGCTGTGCCTGCGACCCGGTGGCCGAATGCCTGACGGCCGGGGGAAAGCCTGTGTTTTTCCTGACCGGCGGGGCAGAAACGCCTGCCTCCCTCTGCGGCCGATTGGCTGCTGCCGGGCTGGGCGATGCCCATGTGCTGGTGGGCGAAGAGCTGGGCCGGGCAGAGGAAAAGATCCTGTTCGGCACGGCGCAGGAATTTGCGCAAAAGCAGTTTGCAAGCCTGAGCGTTCTGCTTGTGGAACACGTTCCTCAGCCGCCCCGGCGGGTGCCCGGCTTCCCGGATGAAGCCTTCCACAGGGGAGAGGTGCCCATGACCAAGCAGGAGGTGCGGGCGGCGGCGCTGGCCAAGCTGGCCGTGCAGCCCGGCGATACCTTGTGGGATGTGGGGGCGGGCACCGGCAGCGTGAGCGTGGAGCTGGCGCTGGCCGCACCCCGGGGGCATGTGTATGCCGTGGAGTGTGATCCGGAGGCCTGCGGGCTCATCCGGCAGAACCGGGAAACGTTCCACGCCTGCAACCTGACACTGGTGGAGGGCCGCGCCCCCGCTGCGCTGGCTGACCTGCCCGCTCCGGATGCCGTGTTCATCGGCGGGACCAAGGGGGGCATGGAGGCTGTGGTGGACACGGTGCTTGCCCGGAATCCGAACGCCCGCATCTGCATCTCTGCCATTGCGCTGGAAACGCTGAGCGCCGCCGTGGCCGCACTGACTGCCCACGGCCTTGCTGCGGAGGTGACGCAGATCTCGGTCAGCCGCACCCGGCCTGCGGGCAGGCTCCACCTGCTGATGGCCAATAACCCCATCTTCCTTATCACAGGAGAACGTAAATGATCCAATTTCTTGTGGCCGCGCCCTGTTCCGGCAGCGGCAAAACCACACTGACCTGCGCCCTACTGGCGGCGCTCAAGCGGCGGGGGCAGGACCCCTGCTCCTTCAAGAGCGGGCCGGACTATATCGACCCCATGTTTCACCGGGCCGTGCTGGGGGTGGAGAGCCACAACCTCGACCTGTTTTTCTCCGCGCCGGAGACCGTGCGCGCGCTCTATGCGCAGGCCGCCGCCGGGCACGGGGCAGCCGTGTGCGAGGGTGCTATGGGCTTTTACGATGGACTGGGCGGCGTGAGTGATACCGCCAGTGCCTGGCATCTGGCCGATACGCTGGGCCTGCCGGTGCTGCTGGTGGTCCAGCCCAGAGGGGCCAGCCTGACGCTGGCGGCCCAGATCAACGGACTGAAGCAGTTCCGCACCCCCAGCCATCTGGCGGGCATCCTGCTCAATGACTGCGCCCCCCATTTGTATGCTCTGCTGGCTCCCATGCTGGAACGGGAGACCGGCCTGCCGGTGCTGGGCTATCTGCCCCACCTGCCGGATGCTGCCCTTGAGAGCCGCCACTTAGGCCTGAAAACTGCCGGGGAGATCGCGGACTTACAGCAGAAGATCAGCCGGATGGCCGATGCGCTGGTGGTGGATTGGGAGAAGCTTTTTGCCCTGACCGAAGGCGCAGCGCCTTTGGCGTACACCGACAGGCTCCCCCCTGCGGGAGAGTTGCCGCCCCAGGGAGCAGAGGAACAGCGCCCCCGCGTTCCCATTGCCGTTGCAAGGGATGCGGCGTTTTGCTTCACCTACGCCGAAACGCTGGAAGCACTGGAGCGGGCGGGGGCGGAGCTCTGCTGGTTCAGCCCCCTGCAGGACCCCGCCCTGCCGGAGCAGATCGGCGGGCTCTATCTGCCCGGCGGCTACCCGGAGCTGTATGCCGGGCAGTTGAGCGCGAACCGCTCCATGCTGGCCTCTGTGCGCCGGGCTGTGGAGCGCGGTCTGCCCACGGTGGCCGAGTGCGGGGGCTTTCTCTATCTGGGCCAGAGCCTGGAGGATGCCAACGGGGAACGCTGGCCCATGGCAGGTGTCCTGCCGGGGCAGGGCTTCCGGGTGGGGCGGCTGGTACGGTTTGGATACGCGGCATTGACTGCCCACGCCGACAGTATGCTGTTCCGCGCCGGGGAGCGTCTGCCCGTGCACGAGTTCCACCACTGGGATTCCACAGACAACGGCACCGGCTTTACCGCCGCAAAGCCCAACGGGAAACAATGGGACTGCGGCTTTGCAAACGAGCATTTCTATGCGGGCTTCCCGCATTTGTATTGGGCGGGCACGGCCCTGCCCCGGCGGTTCGTGGATGCCGCAGCACACTATCATCAAGAGGAACAGGACCAATGACAGAGCTTGAACTGAAACAGCTTCTTTCCAAGATCACCCGGCCGGACGAGATCGCACGCACCGCCGCCCATGCTCACTGGGCCAGCCTGGCCAAGCCGCTGGGCGGGCTGGGCAGGCTGGAGACCATGCTGGAGGATGCCGCCGCCCTGACCGGTACGGCAGAGCTGGCGTTTTCCCGCCGGGCCGTGCTGGTGCTCTGCGCCGACAACGGCGTGGTGGCGCAGGGCGTGAGCCAGACGGACCAGAGCGTGACCCGGGCCGTGGCCGAGAACCTTGCCGCCCGGCGCACCAGTGTCTGCCAGATGGCAAAAACGGCCCGCTGCGAAGTGGTGCCTGTGGACCTTGGCATGGCCGGGGAGCCGGTGCCCGGGGTGCAGAACTGCCGCATTGCCGCCGGGACGGCGGATTTCACCACCGGCCCTGCCATGACCCGTCAGCAGGCGGTGGATGCCATTGCGGCGGGCATCGGGCTTGTCCGGGCGCAGAAGGCGGCGGGGGTGCAGCTGCTGGCCACGGGGGAGATGGGCATTGGCAACACCACCACCTCCAGCGCCGTGGCTGCGGTTCTGCTGGGTCAGCCCGTGGAGCGGATGACAGGCCGTGGTGCGGGCCTTTCCGACGCGGGGCTTGCCCGCAAGCTGGATGCCATCCGGCGGGGCATTGCGCGGAATCAGCCCGATGCCGCTGACCCTCTGGATGTGCTCTCCAAGCTGGGCGGGTTTGACATCGCCGGGCTGTGCGGTGTTTTTTTGGGCGGTGCGCTGGAAGGCCTGCCCGTGCTGATGGATGGCTTCATCAGCGGGGTGGCGGCGCTGTGCGCTGTGCGGCTCTGCCCCGCCGCGGAAAAGGCCGTGTTTGCCAGCCACTGCTCCACCGAACCGGCAGCAAGGCTGGTGCTGGAAGCGCTGGGCAAAGTGCCTCTGCTCACCGCCGGGCTCCATCTCGGCGAGGGCACCGGAGCGGTGGCAAGCATCCCGCTGTGGGATATGGCGCTGGCCGTTTACCGCGATTGCTATTCCTTCACGGAGGGCGGCATCACGCCGTACACCCCCCAATGCTGACGCTGGTATTGGGCGGTGCCGCCAGCGGCAAGAGCGGGTATGCCGAGAGCCTGGTGATGAAAACCGCGCTTCCGCGCTATTACATCGCCACCATGCAGGTGTGGGATGCGGAATGTGCCGCCCGGGTGGAAAAGCACCGGAAGATGCGGGCGGCAAAGCAGTTTGAGACCGTGGAGTGCCCCCTGCATCTGGAGAACATCCGTCTGCCTGCCCGGGGAACTGTGCTGTTGGAGGATCTGGGCAACCTGACCGCCAACGAGCTCTACGACCCCGCCGGGGCGGGAGAAAATGCCGCTTCGGCTATTTTGGAAGGACTGGACCAATTGGCCGGACAATGCGCGCACCTCATCGTGGTCTCCAACGAGGTGTTCAGCGGCGGTGCCGACTATGCAGGCGACACCGGGCGCTACCTGAAAGCGCTGGCGCAGGTGAACAATGCCCTTGCCGCCCGGGCTGACCATGTGGTGCGGGTGGTGTGCGGCATCCCGGTCTATTATAAAGGAGTGGAAAAATGATTGGATTGCAGACCATTGCAGTGGCCTTTGCCATGTTTTCGGCCCTGCCGGTGCCGCAGTTCGCGTGGAACCAGAAAAACATGCGGTATGCCATGTGTGCCTTCCCGCTCATCGGGGTGGTCATTGGCGGGCTGTGGTGCCTGTGCGGCGCTCTGCCCCTGCCGATGCCCGCAAAAGCGGCGGGGTTCTGCCTGATCCCGGTCTGGGTCACGGGCGGCATCCACCTGGATGGCTATGCCGACACCTGTGATGCCCTTTCCAGCTATGGCGACCGGGAAAAGAAGCTGGAGATCCTCAAAGACCCCCACTGCGGTGCCTTTGCGGTGATCCGGCTGTGCAGTTATTTTGCGGCCTACCTTGCCCTTTGCGCCTGCGTGGACTTTACGCCCCGGGTGGGCCTGTGCTGGACACTGGCCCTTGTACTGGAACGGGCCCTTTCGGGCCTGGCCGTGGCATCGTTCCCGATGGCAAAGAACACCGGCCTTGCCCACACCTTTGCCACGGCGGCGGATCGAACTACTGTCCGCCGGGTGCTGATGGTGCTGGCCGCTCTGCTCAGCGCCGCCCTGCTGGCACTGGGCGGCTGGGCGCTGGTGCTGGCGGCGTTGCTGATGTTTGCACGCTATCATGTTGTTTCGGACAAGCAGTTTGGCGGCATCACCGGCGATCTGGCCGGGTGGTTTTTGCAGAAAGCCGAGCTGTGGATGCTGGCGGCGCTGTGTGCCTGCCAGTGGGGAGGACTGTTATGATCTTTATCACCGGGCCGCTGTACAGCGGCAAGCGCACCTTTGCGCAGCGCCTGCCCGGCACCCGCATTGCGGAGGTGCAGGCCCTGGCCGCAGAGGCTGAGGATCTGGAAAAGCTTGCGGAGGAACTCTCCGCTTATGATATCGTGATGGCCACCGAGGTGGGCGGCGGCGTGGTGCCCATGGACGCAGGGGAGCGGGCCGCACGGGAAGCCGCCGGGCGGCTGGCCTGCCTGCTGGCGGCCCGGGCCGGGTGCGTGGTGCAGATGTTCTGCGGCATCCCCACAGTATTGAAAGGAGAACTGCCCCCATGCTGATCTATCTTCTGCGCCACGGCCTGACGGCCTACAATGCCGAAAAGCGCTATCAGGGCCAGCGGGATATCCCCCTGTGCCCCGTGGGCCGCGCCCAGCTGCGGCAGGCTGATCTCCGGCCGGAAACGGTCTATATCACCCCGCTCTGCCGCACCCGGCAGACCGCGGAGGTGCTCTTCCCGGGTGCAAGGCTCGTGGAGGTGAAGGACCTGCAGGAGATGTGCTTCGGCAGCTTTGAGGGCCGCAATTTCATTGAGATGGAGCATGACCCGGACTATCTGGCCTGGGTGAACGCCAACTGCGAAAGCCCCTGCCCGGACGGCGAGACCAAGGCTGTCTTTTCGGAGCGGGTGTGCAGGGCCTTTGCCGCACTGGTGGACAGGGCCCTTGCCGATGGGGAAGAGACACTGGTCATTCTGGCCCACGGCGGCACCCAGATGGCTGCCATGGAGCGCTACGCCCTGCCCCATGCGGATTATTACCACTGGTGCGCCCCCAACGCGGGCGGCTACGTTCTGGATGCAGGAGATTGGGCGGAGCAGCGGGTGCTGCACCTGCTGAAAACTGTGCAGTACACAAAGGAGGATGCCCGATGATCGAATACGCAGTACTCGGCGGTTTTGTGCTGGACTGCCTCTTTGGCGACCCGGCCTGGCTGCCCCACCCGGTGGTGTACATGGGCAAGGCCATCTCGGCGCTGGAAAAGCGCCTGCGGGCCCGCCTGCCCAAAACGCCTCAGGGGGAACTGCTGGGCGGGGCCATTGTGGCCTTCTGCCTGCCGGTGGGCACCTTTCTGCTGACGAGCCTTGTCTGCCTGGGGGCTGCCCGCATCAGCCCGTGGCTGGGGCTGGCCGTCCAGATGTTCTGGTGCGGGCAGGCACTGGCCGCAAAGGGGCTGGCGCAGGAGAGCACCAATGTCTACCGGGAGCTGGTCAAGCCCGACCTGCCTGCCGCCCGCAGGGCGGTCAGCCGCATCGTGGGGCGGGACACCCAGGATCTGACGCTGGAGGGTGTGACCAGGGCTGCTGTGGAGACGGTGGCCGAAAACGCCAGCGACGGCGTGATCGCGCCCCTGCTCTATATGCTCATCGGCGGGGCACCGCTGGCCCTGACCTACAAGGCCATCAACACGATGGACAGTATGCTGGGCTACAAAAATGAAAAATACCTCTATTTTGGCCGCATCCCTGCCAAGCTGGACGATGCGGCAAATTACCTTCCCAGCCGCCTTGCCGCCCTGCTGTGGGTGGCTGCCGCGGCCTTTACGCACAATGACGCAAAAGGGGCGTGGGAGATCTGGCGGCGGGACCGCCGGAACCACGCCAGCCCCAACAGCGCCCAGACCGAGAGCGCCTGCGCCGGTGCGCTGGGGGTGCAGCTGGCCGGGCCCGCCTATTACTTTGGCGAATACTACGCCAAGCCCACCATCGGCGATTCGCTGCGTCCCATTGAACCGGCGGATATTCTGCGTGCCAACCGGATGATGTACGTGGCAAGCGCCTTTGCACTGGCATGGGGCGTGGCAATACGGGCTATTTTGTAACGACCTCGCCCTCTCAGTCATGCTTTGCATGACAGCTCCCCCAAAGGGGGAGCCAAGAGCTGGGATCCAGAACCATCCAGGAAAAGGAGAACGAACATGCAACTAGTACATGGCGGCGATTGGGCCGGTTACCGGGCCGAGTTCGGGCGGGACCCGCTGGATTTTTCGGCCAATGTCAGCCCGCTGGGCCTGCCGGAAGGGGTGGCCCGGGCCATCACGGCGGCATTGCCCACGGCCGACCGCTACCCCGACCCCCTGTGCCGGGAGCTGCGGGCAAAGCTGGCGCTCCATGAGGGCGTGCCGACGGAGCAGATCCTCTGCGGCAATGGGGCGGCAGACCTCATCTTCCGGCTGGTCTGGGCCAGAAAGCCCAGCCGGGCGCTGGTCACCGCACCCACCTTTGCGGAGTATGCCACTGCTTTGGAAAGTGTCGGCTGCACGGTGGAACGCTTCTTTTTGCGGGAGCAGGAGGACTTTGTGGTCACGGATGCGTTCTGTGCGGCCATCCGTCCGGGGGTGGACATGGTATTCCTCTGCCAGCCCAACAACCCCACCGGCCAGCTGACGGCCCTGCCGCTGGTGGAGCAGATCCTCCACCGCTGCGCGGCGTGCGGCACCCTGCTGGTGGTGGACGAATGCTTCCTCGATTTCCTGCCCGACCATGCCCTGCACACGGCAAAAGGCCTGCTGAGGGAGGGAAATCTGGTCATCCTGAAAGCCTTCACCAAGCTTTACGGCATGGCGGGCGTGCGGCTGGGCTATGCCCTGAGTGCCGACACGGCGCTGCTGGAACAGATGCAGGCCTGCGGCCAGCCCTGGGGCGTGTCCAGTCTGGCGCAGGAGGCAGGCCTTGCCGCACTGGAGGAGACAGCGTATGTGGAAAAGGTCCGGGCCCTCATTGCCGAACAGCGGCCCCGCCTGACGGCCGGGCTGCGGGCGCTGGGCCTGCGGGTGCTGGACGGCAGGGCAAATTACCTGCTGTTTCAGGCCCCGGAGACGCTGGGAGAAGCCTTGCGGCAAAGGGGCGCTGTGCTGCGCAGCTGTGCGAACTACCCCGGGCTGGGCCCCGGTTGGTACCGCACCGCCGTGCGCACCGGACCTGAAAACGAACAGCTTTTGAAACTTCTTGCGGAGGTGCTGGAATGAGCAAGGCAAAGTGCATCATGGTGCAGGGAACCATGAGCGGTGCTGGCAAAAGCCTGCTGTGCGCCGCCCTCTGCCGCATTTTTGCGCAGGACGGTTACCGCGTGGCTCCCTTCAAGAGCCAGAACATGGCGCTGAACAGCTTTGTCACCCGGGATGGGCTGGAAATGGGCCGGGCACAGGTGGTGCAGGCGCAGGCCGCAGGCATCGAGCCGGATGTGCGGATGAACCCCATTCTGCTCAAGCCCAGCAGTGACGTGGGCAGTCAGGTCATCGTGAACGGCGAGGTGCGGGGCCAGATGCCCGCCGCCGCCTACTTCAAAATGAAAAGAGCGCTCATCCCGGAGATCCTCTCGGCCTACAACAGTCTGGCCGAAACTGTGGACATCATCGTCATCGAGGGGGCCGGAAGCCCGGCGGAGATCAACCTGAAGGCGGACGATATCGTCAACATGGGCCTTGCCCGGCTGGTGGATGCCCCCGTTCTGCTGGCGGGAGACATCGACCGGGGCGGTGTGTTCGCCCAGCTGTACGGCACGGTGGCGCTGCTGGAGCCAGAGGAGCGCGCCCGCATCAAGGGGCTGCTCATCAATAAATTCCGCGGCGATGTGGAGATCCTGCGCCCCGGCCTTGCTATGCTGGAAGAGAAAACGCAGCTGCCGGTGCTGGGGGTCGTGCCCTACCTGAAGGTGGACATTGAGGACGAGGATTCTCTTTCCACCCGGCTGGATGCGGGCAAAACGGTCCACCCGCTGGATGCGGCCATCCTCCGCCTGCCGCACATCTCCAACTTTACCGATTTCATGCCGCTGGAGCAGCACCCGCTGCTGGGTGTGCGGTATGTGCAGAATACCCGCCAGCTGGACACACCGGATCTCATCATCCTGCCCGGCACCAAGAACACAGTGGATGACCTGCTCTGGCTGCGGCAGTCCGGGCTGGAAGCAGCCCTGTTGAAGCTGGCGGCCAGCGGCACGCCGGTGCTGGGGGTCTGCGGCGGGTATCAGATGCTGGGTGAGACGCTGGCCGACCCTGAGGGCACGGAGAGCGGTACGGTGCAGACCGTGCGGGGGCTGGGGCTGCTGCCCACCCACACGGTCTTTACCGGCCAGAAGCACCGCACCCAGGACACTGCCGCCGTGACCGCAGCTCCTTTTGCGGGCGCGGCCCTGACCGGATACCAGATCCACACCGGTCGCACCGAGGTGCAGGGTGTGCCCTTCTGCACACTGGCAGACGGCACACCCGAGGGCTGCGTGCAGGACAATGTGTTCGGCACCTACCTGCACGGCCTGTTTGATACCGGTGCGCTCACCGAGAAGCTGGTGGCCCTGCTCTGCCGGCGCAAGGGCATTGCGCCGGACAGCGCCGCCCTCATCCCGATGGAGCAGTACCGCCAGCAGCAGTTTGACCTGCTGGCCGATGGCGTGCGCGGCGCGCTGGATCTGGATGCCGTTTACGCGGCCATGGGGTTGGAGAACCCGCGGAGGAATGCGCAATGATCCCACAACATCATCTGCCCGCCGACATTGAGCGGACAAGCCTTTCCATCATCACGGCAGAGCTGGAAGCGTTGGGCCTGACCCCGCCGCCCGAGACTGCCGCTGTGGTCAAGCGGGTCATCCACACCACCGCCGACTTTGACTATGCGAAAAATCTGCGCTTCACGCCGGGGGCTGTGGCGGCAGGTGTGGCCGCCCTGCGGGCCGGGACCCCTATCATCACCGATACCAACATGGCACTTTCGGGCATTTCCAAGCCTGCCCTTGCCCGGCTGGGCGGCAGTGCCCTCTGCTACATGGCGGACCCCGAGGTGGCGCGGATCGCAGCCGAGACCGGAACCACCCGGGCAGTGGCCTCCATGCACCGCGCGGCGCAGGAGCACCCCGGGGCCATCCTTGCGGTGGGCAATGCCCCCACCGCCCTGCTGACCATTGCGGAAGAGATCGAGGCCGGGCTGCGGCCTGCCCTGGTCATCGCCGTGCCGGTGGGGTTTGTGAATGTGGTGGAAAGCAAGGAAGCGCTGTTTGCCGCCTGTGCAGCCCACGGCGTGCCTGCCATCGCGGCCATGGGCCGCAAGGGCGGAAGCACCGTGGCCGCCGCAGTCTGCAACGCTCTGGTCTACTCCGCTGCCGAGATGCTGGACCCTGCGGCGAGAGGGTGGAAATAGGGTGGAACCGGTAAAAACGCCCCTTTTTACGCTTTTGCTTGACTTTTTGGTAGAAACAAGGTATCGTTTATCTGTATGACGATTGATATATGAGTTGAAGCTTTGCGTGAAAAAGGAAGCATTATGGCACAGACGATTTTAGAAGAAAAGAAAAAATCACGGTTGATGACAGAGGGCAGCATCTGGAAGAGTATTCTGCTCTTCTCGGTGCCGCTGATCCTGGGCAACATGCTGCAGCAGCTGTACAACACCGCCGATTCCATCATCGTGGGCAACTTTGTGGGCAGCAACGCGCTGGCAGCCGTCGGCTCCAGCGGCTCGCCCATCTTCCTGCTCATCGGGTTCAGCCAGGGCATCGCCGTGGGTGCCGGTGTCGTGGTGTCCCAGTTTCTGGGAGCCAAGGACAGGGAGGGCGCGCACACTGCGGTGCACACTTCGCTGGCCCTTTCGGCCATTCTGGGTGCGATCCTGACCGTGTGCGGCATTGCCGTCAGCCGTGCCCTGCTCACCGCCATGAACACCCCCGCAGAGGTGCTGGAGGATGCGGTGCTCTATATGCGGCTCTATTTTGGCGGCGTGCTGTTCAGCGTGGTGTATAACATGGCGGCCGGTATCCTGAACGCCGCCGGCAACTCCAAGCGGAGCCTGCTCTACCTGGGCGTTGCCTCCATCACCAACATCGTCCTCGACCTTGTCCTGATCGCCGGATGCAAGATGGGCGTGGCCGGTGCGGCCATTGCCACCGATATCAGCCAGCTGGTGTCCTGTGTGCTCTCCCTGCGGTTTCTGATGCGGGTGGAGGACGATTACCGCGTGACGGCAAAGGAAGTGCGCGTGCACAAAAAGATGGCGGTCCGCATCATCAAGGTGGGTCTGCCCACCGGCATCCAGAACATGGTCATCTCCCTTTCCAATGTGCTGGTGCAGGTCAGCGTCAACGGCTATGGTGCCGCTGCCATGGCAGGCTTTGCCGCCTATATGAAGGTGGATGGCTTCAACATTCTGCCTGTGCTGAGCTTCAGCATGGCGGCCACCACCTTTGTGGGCCAGAACTTTGGTGCGGGCAAGATCGACCGTGTCAAAAAAGGCACCTTTGTCACCCTGGGCATGTGCATCGTTTACACCATCCTGACCGGTATCCTGCTGCTCGTCTTCCAGGATTCCATCATGCACCTGTTCACCGGCGATGAAACGGTCATTGCCTACGGCAAGATCTGTATGCTCTATTTCTGCCCCTTCTACTGGATGCTGGGTATCCTGCAGGGCCTTGCCGGTACGGTGCGCGGCACCGGCAAGAGCGTGCCGCCCATGGTGGTGCTGCTGATCTCCCTGTGCCTGTTCCGCATCGTCTGGATCCAGTTTGCCCTGCCCCTGTTTGCAGGCATTGAAGGTGTGCTGCTGGTCTACCCGGTGTCCTGGGCTGTGGGTGCAGTGTTGATGGTGCTCTACGCCTGGAAGGGCAAATGGATGCAGCTGCCGGAAGCAATTTCGTAAATCAAGCGCACCCGATCCCCCGGTAAGAGGGCATTTTATACAAAAATGACGTATGAATGCGTAAAAATATTCGGGGGGGGGTAAAAAATCTGCGAAAATCAGTTGATTTCTGCCGAAAAATACCGTATACTGAATTATAGTTTCAAATCGAACGACGGACTTCGACAAAAGGGGCTGATAAGATGGAGCGCACACAGGCAGAGGCCTTTGAACAGTATATTCGGGATCTGCGCGTTGTGCGCTCGATCTCCCGGCCCAGCTTTCCGGAGGGCAAAGCTCCCGCTGCTGTGCTGGAAGAGATCCAGAGCAACGCGCTGAGATGCAACACCCTGATGCGGCAGAATGAGGCACTGCTGGCGCAGTTTGTCTACGACCGCGACCCTGCCTCCCTGACCGAAGAGGATATCCAGGGACTGAGTGCCTTTGCAGGCAGGCTGTTCAACTACGCGAACAGCGAGGATATGGGCGTGGCGTTCAAGGTGCATCAGCTGCTGCTGGCAGCGGCCCGCAGCCGGGAAGACGTGCCCATGATCGTCAGGGAGCTGTACTACACAGGCATCACCCTGCATTATATGAACGTCCGGGATGAGGGAACTGGCATCAACCTGTTGGGAGATGCGATCCAGGTCTATTTTACGGAAGCTGCTGAATACATGTCACGGTATGAACAGCTGGACAGGAATACCCGGCAGTATCTCATCCGCTGTGTGGGCAACACCCGGCTGGGGATGTCCCGCGGCACCCATGCGGAAAGCTGCCGGTATCTGGAGCGGTTCCGCCGCGCAATGGACATCATCCAGTCTGCGCATTACCATGCGCTGGACCCGGAGTTCCCCTGGGAAAGCTACATCTATTCCATGCACATGGACCGCATGACCCTGCTGACCCATCTGCGGCAGGAGGAGGATCCCGAGGTGGCGCGGCAGGTGCTGGAATCGGCGGAATACATCTGGACGCACAAGAAGAAGTACAAGGGTCAGGATGCGCGCCTGCAGAACTGGCGGGTGCCCTATTTTTACGCCGCTGCCCGCTACCATGCCGGGGTGGGCAGCTTGGAAGACGTGGTCAAGATCCTTCTGGAATCGGCGGGAAGCGTGGCGCAGGATGATTATTCTGCCGAGGCCATCAACCGGAAGCTGGTTCTGGCGGCCTATCTTTCGGTCTATGCAGAACGTTTGGACGAGGCGGGAGCACAGAGGTATCGTGCAACCGTGGAGCAGGTACGCCGTTCTGCGGATCAGTATCTGGAACAGATGCCGGCCAGCCAGTATCCCCGTGTGGTAAACTCTGCTGCTTGGGAGTTGAGCAAGATCAACACCAGCTCAGATGAAACGGCGAACCGCCGGATGCTGGGCAGTATCCTGGCCGGGCACAAGCCGACCTATGTCCACTCGCTGATGGTGGCAGAGCTGACCCGTGCCCTGCTGCAGCGGCAGATCGAGACACGGCCCGAAACACTGGTGGGCCTGCTGGGCTGCAGGAGCGCGGCCGAGGTGCAGGCCCGGCGGGAAGAGCTCTGCCAGACGGCCTATGAGTGCGGCCTGTACCACGACCTTGGCAAGTGTGCCGTTCTGATGTACATCGACAACAACGCCCGCCGCCTGCTGGATGAGGAATTTTTCTGCATCCAGAGCCACCCAAGGACCGGCGCTGACATTCTGAATAGAATGGGCTGCGGAAGAACGCTGGCCCTGGCGGCGCTCTATCACCACTGCTATTACAACGGCAAAGGCGGCTATCCCAATGATGTACCCTCCTGCCCGCCGGAGATCAAGGGAATCGTGGATGCGCTGAGCGTGGCAGACTCGCTGGATGCCGCCACCGATAATATCGGTCGGTGCTACAACCTTGCCAAGCCCTTCCGCACGCTGCTGGAAGAGCTGCGGGCCCAGAGCGGCACCCGCTATGCGCCCAATGTGGTCGCCCTGTTCGAGGATGAGCGTTTCTGCCAGCAGCTGGCAGAGAACACGGATGCCGAGCGCAAAAGGGTGTATCTGCAGGTGTATCACGCCGGAAGTGAAGAAAAATAAACGACCCTCTCTATCATTGCTTCGCAGTGCCACCTCCCACAAAAGGGAGCGGGCATACGTCAGCGTGATAGAGAGGGTCATTCTTTTTGTTTAAGTCAGGATGAAGCTTTCCCAGTCTACCCTGCCGGTGCAGTTCAGCCGGGGTACTTAGCCACTTCCAACAATTCCTCCGCCCGGCGGACCTGTTCCGCCGTGGGGGGAACAGCATCGGGCAGGGGATAGGAGATGCCCAGCTTCTGCCACTTGAACAGCCCCAGCGTGTGGTAGGGGAGCACCTCCACCCGCTGCACCGTTTTCAGGCTGCGGATGAAATCTGCGGTCCTGCGCAGGCCCTCCTCGTCATCGGTGAGGCCGGGCACCAGCACATGCCGGATCCAGAGCGGAACGCCCAGATCAGAGATGTGCCGTGCCATGGCTAAGATGTTGGCATTGTCCCGGCCGGTAAGCTGACGGTGCTTCTCCGGGTCGATCTCCTTGAGATCCAGGATCACCAGACTGGTGGAAGCCATCAGGGTATCGAAGGCGGCCAGGTAGGCGGGGTCATCGGGCTGGAACGGCTGACCGGCCGTGTCCAGCGCGGTGTGCACCCCCTTGGCGCGCGCCAGCTGGAAGAATTTTGTCAAGAAGTCCATCTGCCGCAGCGGCTCGCCGCCGCTGACGGTGATGCCGCCCTTCTTGCCCCAGTAATTGCGGTAGCGCCAGACGTGCTGGAACAGCTTCTCCGGAGACCATTCCGTGCCGCCCTCAGCGCTCCACGTTTCGGGGTTGTGGCAGTATTTGCAGCGCAGGGCACAGCCCTGCAGAAAGACAACGAACCGGACACCCGGCCCGTCCACCGAGCCGAAGCTTTCCAGCGAGTGGACGAGACCGACAGGGTCACAGTGCGGCATGGCAGGTACGGGAGATCACGTCCATCTGCTGCTCGCGGGTCAGGTCGATGAACTTGACCGCATAGCCGGAGACGCGGATGGTGAAGTTGGCGTATTCTTCCTTTTCGGGGTGCTCCATGGCATCCAGCAGCTTCTCCTTGCCGAACACATTCACGTTCAGGTGGTGTGCACCCTGATCGAAGTAGCCGTCCAGCACCTGCACCAGGTTCTCCTTGCGCTCCTCCTCGCTGTGGCCCAGAGCCTCGGGGTTGATGGTCTGGGTGTTGGAGATGCCGTCCAGAGCCCAGTGGTAGGGCAGCTTGGCAACAGAGTTCAGGGAAGCCAGCAGGCCGTTCTGCTCCGCACCGTAGCTGGGGTTTGCACCGGGTGCAAAGGGGGTAAAGGCGGCACGGCCATCGGGCAGAGCACCGGTGTACTTGCCGTACACCACGTTGGAGGTGATGGTCAGGATGGAGGTGGTAGCCTCGGAGTTGCGGTAGGTGTGGCGCTTCTTGATCATCTCCAGGAAGGTGCGCAGCAGCCAAACACCGATCTCATCGGCACGGTCGTCATCGTTGCCGTACTTGGGGAAGTCGCCCTCCACCTCATAGCCGGTGGCCAGGCCGGTCTCGTCGCGCACGACCTTGACCTTGGCGTACTTGATGGCGCTCAGGGAGTCGATGACGTGGGAGAAGCCGGCGATGCCGGTGGCGAAGGTGCGGCGGACTTCGGTGTCGATGAGGGCCATCTCAGCCTCTTCGTAGTAGTACTTGTCGTGCATATACTGGATGAGGTTCAGCACGTTGACGTACAGGCCGGCCAGCCAGTCCAGCATCTGGACGTACTTGGGCAGCACCTCGTCGTAGTTCAGGTACTCGCCGGTGATGGGGGCGTAGTTGGGGCCGCACTGCTCGTGGCTCTTCTCGTCCACGCCGCCGTTGATGGCGTACAGCAGGCACTTTGCCAGGTTGGCGCGGGCACCAAAGAACTGCATCTCCTTGCCGGTCTGGGTGGCAGACACGCAGCAGCAGATGGAGTAATCGTCGCCCCAAACGGGCTTCATCACATCGTCGTTCTCGTATTGGACAGAGCTGGTGTTGATGGATACCTTGGCAGCGTACTTCTTGAAGCTCTCAGGCAGGGCAGAGGAGTACAGAACGGTCAGGTTCGGCTCCGGTGCAGGACCCATGTTCTCGAGGGTATGCAGGAAGCGGTAGCAGTTCTTGGTGACCATGCTGCGGCCGTCCATGCCGATGCCGCCCACTTCCAGCGTTGCCCAGACGGGGTCGCCGGAGAACAGCTGGTTGTAGCTGGGGATGCGGGCGAACTTGACCATGCGGAACTTCATGACCATGTGGTCGATGAGCTCCTGAGCCTCGCTCTCGGTCAGGATGCCCTTGTCCAGATCGCGCTGGATATAGATGTCGAGGAAGGTGGAGATGCGGCCCACGCTCATAGCGGCGCCGTTCTGGGTCTTGATGGCGGCCAGATAGCCGAAGTACAGCCACTGGCAGGCTTCCTTGGCGGTCTTGGCGGGCTGAGAGATGTCGCAGCCGTAAGCCTCGGCCATCTTCTTCATGCCCTTCAGGGCGCTGATCTGGCGTGCGATCTCCTCGCGCAGGCGGATCACATCATCGGTCATGGTGCCGTCGCCGCAGTTGGCGAAATCTTCCTGCTTGAACTTGATCAGGGCATCGATGCCGTACAGGGCCACACGGCGGTAGTCACCCACGATGCGGCCGCGGCCGTAGGTGTCGGGCAGACCGGTGATGATGTGGGTGTGGCGGGCAGCCTTCATCTCAGGGGTGTAGGCATCGAACACAGCCTGGTTGTGGGTGCGGGTATAGTCGGTAAAGATCTTGTGCAGCTCCTCGCTGGGCTGATAGCCGTAGGTGGTGCAGGCCTGCTCTGCCATCTTGATGCCGCCGTAGGGCATGAATGCACGTTTCAGGGGCTTGTCGGTCTGCAGGCCGACGATCTGCTCCAGATCCTTCAGGGTCTCGTCGATATAGCCGGGGCCGTAAGCGGTCAGGCTGCTGACGACTTCGGTCTCCATGTCCAGCACGCCGCCCTTGGCGCGCTCTTCCTTCTGCAGCTTCTGCAGGGCACCCCACAGCTTATCGGTCGCCTCGGTGGGACCAGCCAGAAAGCTTTCGTCGCCGTCGTACGGGGTGTAGTTCTTCTGGATGAAGTCGCGGACATTGACTTCCTCTTTCCAGATGCGGCCCTCAAAGCCTTCCCACTGTTCAAAATTGATCATTGGAACCTCCTTGCTCCATTCCATGCGCAGGGTTAGCGCATTCTAACTATTGAGCCTTTGAAAAACCGCACTGTATAGGCGGCTTTCTGGGGGCGAAACGGTCTTGAACTGCCGTTTGCGGCAGTTCTAACTACAAGGTGTAGACAAAAATGAAAACCTGCCCACAAAATCTTGCGTTACTATAATAACAAGAACCACTTTAAAAAGCAATAGAAAACAAGTGGGTTTTCTTCCAAAGCAAGGGGGATTCTTTGGGCAGAATGTAGAAAAAAAGCTAAAACCCCGGCGACACACACCTTTTTCGGGAAAAATTGCAAATTGAGGGTTGACAAGACTAACCGCTTATGGTATCCTGTTCTTGCAGCGGCGGTTAGCTAATTCTAACCACGATGCACCAAAAAACGGAGCGTCTGCAAGCGCTCCGTTCCATTCCTCCATTCCATACTCTCTTTTTCTTGGCAGGATGCAGCATTCTGGTTTGCTCTGCATCCGCTGCGCGGCACACAGGGCTCTGGTACGGCACTGTGCGCAGATGAAAACAAAAACGGGACACTCAGCTTGACCACCTGAGTGCCCCGATTTTTGTTTTGTCCCGGTCGTTGATCAGCCGCATCCCGGGGAGCGGACGACATTCTTTACACCACCGCATCCCGCAGCAGCTGGTAGATCGCCTCCGCGTTTCCATCGGGGGAGCGGAGGAAGACGAATTTTCCGTTTACCTGACAGACCCCGTCTGAATAGACGGTGAAGAGCAGGTTCTGGCAGGCATCGTCTGCAAAGCGCAGGGTGATGGAATGCGCTTCGTAGTCGTGGGAGTAGGAGCGGGCATTCTGGCTGAATTTTTGGTAGCAGCTCGCGTTCTGCAGGATCTCGAAAAATGCCTGATAAGTATCATCGCCCGCAGAATAGGCACGGGTGGTGACCACAGAGGGGCTCAGGCTGACGGTATCCTCCACGCTGACGGAGACGGAAGTGCTTTTATTGATGTCAGTTTTCAGGTCAACGCGGCGGTTGGAAACGAATAACAGCACGAACAACACGACCCAGAGGGCCATGATGGCATAAAAACGGAGACTTTTGTTTTCCATAAGGCGTTCTCCTTTGGTGGGCCGCACAGCTGGGCGGCCAGAGATCTTCAAAGAGTACGCTTTCATTATAGTGCCGGAACGCGCAGGATGTCAACTGTTCTCCAGATGCTTCTGCGCCGCAAAGGTGCCTGCGGCGCTGGCGGCGAACACAAAATAGTAGCTTGCGATGCGGAAGAGCATCAGGGTGCTCATGGCCTCGCCGCTGGTCATAAAGCTGCTGAACACCAGCAGAAAGGCTGTTTCAATGGAGCCCATGCCTGCTACATTGGGCAGGGCATTGGAAAGGAAGAGCATCAGGCTGGTGAGCAGCTGTACCTGCCAGAAACTCAGCCCACAGGAAAGCCCCATGAAGCGGATGCAGAACCACGGCAGGGTGAACATCAGAAACAGCTTGAATGTCTGCACGGCAAGGATACGGGCACAGCGGCCTTTGTCGGCCAGCAGGAGGCGGCTCTCGGTGGCCAGGGTGTCCAGCTGCTCCAGCCACTTTTCCCGGCGGGTCTGCCATGGTTCCGTTTTGGGCAGAAAGCCCATGGCCCAGCGGGCCAGCCGCTGCACCAGCGGCGAGACACAGAGCAGCACCAGCGTCACGATGACCAGCGCCACCACGCAGTAGGCGGCGGGCAGATAGTGCATCACGCCGGAGGTGTTGGCGGCGAGCCAACGGTGCTGCAGCAGGAGCATCACAGTGGCATAGAGCAGAACGGTGGTCTTGTGGAATACATATTGCAGGGTCATCAGGCCCACACCGGGGCCCAGCGGCAGGCCGCAGTGGTAGAGATAGTAGGACTCCATGGGCACAGCCCCGGCACCCAGGCCGACCACGTTGCCAAAGGTGCCCACAAAGGCGGCCTCCATGCCGCGCCGCAGGGTGAAGCCCGGCAGGCGGCAGCGGATGATGAGCCAGCAGACGATTCCCTCAAGCAGGGGGTATGTCAAACCGATGGCCAGCACCAGCAGCACCTGCCAGAAGGAGAGCTGGGCCAGCGCGGTCGAGATCTCGGCCCAGTGGCTGCTGAAGATGAAAACCACTACACAGGTCAGCGCCAGCAGGACCAGCAGAGAAAGGATCGCCTTTTTGCGGGAGGGCTGCTGGGGGTTGTTGGTCTGTTCCATGGGACAAGGCTCCTTTCACGATACTGCTTGCAGTATAACACAGCGGAACCTTGTTTTTGTGAACTGAAACAAAATTTTTCTCGTCACTTTGTGTGATATGATAAAAAAGAACCTCTCAGGCTCACTTCGTTCGCCAAGCCCGGGTTGCGGCACCCAGCATCCACTTCGTGTTGGAAACAACACTTGTGTCTTGCTGGCCGCGGCCCCAGCAGCAACGCCCTTTATCCGCCACTGGCGGCGGTTGTTGCTGTTGCCCCTATGAGGAGAAGTGGCATTGCAAAGCAATGACGGAGAGGTTTTGTGTTACTTTTTCGCTGTCAGATCTTCCACAGCAGCCCGGAGCGTCTGCTCAAAAGCCTCCTTGGAATAATACTGCTCGTACATTTTACGGCATTCTGTCCGCATGGAGGCCAGCTCTTCCGGGTGTTCAATGGCGTGCTCCAGCAGGACAGCCAGCTGCTGCGGGTCGTCGTTGTGGTAAACGAAGCCGTTCCGCCCCTCGGAGATGAGCCCGGCAGTGCCGGTGTGCTCCGATACGATGGACGGCTTGCCGAAGATCAGACCCTCGGTGACAAAGGTGGGCATGGGATCATCGCGGGAAGCACAGACCAAACCGGTGCACTGCTCCATCAGGCTCTTGATCTCGTCACGGGTGAGCCGCTTGCAGTAGTATACGTTTTCCGGGTAGTCTGCGGTCAGGGCGCGGACGGAGTCCATCATCTCCTTGTCAGCGGCCTGGCCCACAAAGAGGAAGGAGGCCTTCTCCCGTACCTCGGGCGGCAGCAGGCGGATGGCCTTGCAGAAGATATCGTGGCCCTTGCGGCGCTCAAAGGAGCCCACAGTGGCAAACAGCGGGCGGCCGCGGTTGTAGCCCAGATCGGTGCGGACAAAGTTCTCTGCCGCGTAATCAGGCAGGCCGTAGATGAGCGGCCGGATCTCGAACTCGGGCCGCACGGCGTGCATGGCGTTGGCGGCGTGGCTGCCCACCGAGTAGACCCGGACATTCTCTCCCAGCTGGGTAGGGATCTGGTGGGCAATGTGGGGATAGCCTGCAAAGGCATCGTGGAGCCACCACAGCACCGGCACGGCGGTGCCGCTCAGGGCACGGACAGCCCGGGCCATGACCACCGTGTTGGCGATGACGAAGTCGGCACAGAGAGCCATGCCCCAGGCATCGGAGACATTGCGGCAGGACGAACGGGTGATGACCGAAGCCCCGGCATCCAGGAAGAGATGCAGGGAGCCGCCGTCACTGGGGCCCAGCACAAGCACCTCATACCCCATGCTGCGCAGTACCGGCACGGCACTCACCAGCACGATGGGTGCGCCGGTCATATCCAGCACATGGCTCATAATAAAGGCACGTTTGCCGTGGGCCGAAAACGCATCCTCGGCGCAGATGCCGCGCTCGTAGTGGAGCAGGGCCTGCGGGATGAGAGTGGGCTTAGTGCAGAGCTGCGCGGCCAGCGCCAGCAGCTCGGGCACATTTTCGGGGTCATGGGCGGCGGCGCGGCAGCGCTCCAACAGGGTGCGGCTGACCACGGCGCAGCGGTTCTGCGCCTGCAGCGGCTGGCTCTGATAGAGGGCAGTCGCCCCGCCAAAGCCGAACACAGCGTTGCATACGGCGTAATCCGCCCCATCCTGCAGGGCTTTGGCAAAGTACATCAGGGCGGTGGACATCAGCTCCACGTCTTCGGCGGCCAGAAGCACGCCGTCCACGCTTGCGGTCAGCTCCCCGCCCAGCCGGTCCACCAGCCGGAACTTGCGGTGGAGCTGGTCAGTCAGGGTGGCCTTCAGGGCCGTGCTGCGGGCCGATGCGCGGACCAGCAGATAGGTGCTCTGGGTGTTGCTGTACTCCTGCAGGGCCAGCTGACGCTGCTGCAGGGGGGTGTAATTGTTATACATGGCTGTTCCTCCGTTCCGCTTCTCAGTTTCCACGGTGGAACAGGCGCATTAGGCTGCGGATGGGAGCAGTGAGCTTCCAGCTTTTACTGGAAAACACGCTTTCCAGCGAGGTCTCGTAGGCAGTGCTCCGGGCCTGCAGATCGGCGTTTTTCTGGTGCAGCTGTGCGATCTCCTGCTGCAGGGCGGCTACCATCTGCTGCTGGGCCGCGGCATTCTGCTCCAGCTGCTGGATATGCTGCTTTTCGCTGTCCTTGCGCAGCTGGAGCTGCTGCACGCCCTGCAGCACGGCGCAGAACAAAGGCTCGTCCGTCAGGGTCTCCAGCGGGAAGTAGCCATAGCTCACCACCAGCTTCATCCCGGCGGGGTAGTGGGTGGTGCCCTCCAGCCGGTAGTTGGGGTCATCGCCCAGGAACAGGGTGCTTCCACCGGAAAGATTCAGGCCGTTGGTGGGCACGCAGATGATGCGGTCGTCTGAAAAGATCAGGTTGGTGATGCAGCAGGGCAGCTCACCCGGGTCGAACCGCAGGGCCTGCACGGCCACCGGCAGCTCAAAGGTCGCGGTCACAGCACCGGTCAGCTCATCGGTGGTGCAGTCGGGCGCGGTCAGGGTGTCCTTTTCCGAAAAGCCGAAGCCTGCATCATAATAGAGCAGCGGCTGCAGCAGAGTGGGCGAGTCAGTATGCATCTCGCGCTGGGGGTGTGCCGCAAGGTAGGACTGCACCTTCTGTTCCAGGGAAAGGCAGCGCTCTGCCAGATGGGAAACACCTTCGTCCGAAAGCTTGAGCTGCTGTTCCAGCTCGGCGATCTTTTCCTGCAGAGCCGCAGTGTTCTCAGGAGCTGCGTTGTTCATAACCGGATTCTCCTCATAATATTATTTCACTTCAGCAGAGGGTGCACCCTCTGCAAAAAATCAGTGTTTTGCCGCAAAATGACGCTCAGGCGCTTCGGCGCGGGCGCTGCGCCGGCGGGGCGCTTCCGCCGCCTTCTGCTCCCGGCGGGAGGTGAGCCAGAACTTCAGGTCCCGGCGGCGCACCAGCAGTTCGCAGATGAGCAGGGTGGAGCCCAGCGAAAGGGTGAACTGCAGCACCATGCCCAGCACCGGGTGAGCCGCAAACTTCTGGGGCATCAGATACCAGGGAATGGCCGTGAGCTCCACGGTGTGGACGCAGAAGATGAACAGCGAACGACGGCCAATGGCCTGGATGGCGTGGGTGACAACGTTTTCCACCCTGCGCTGGAACCAGATGACGATGGAAAGGATGCCCAGGCCCGTCACGGCATCCAGCAGGATGCTCACGGGGCCGAGGGTCCACTCGGCCATCGAGACGCAGTCGGTGCTCTTGGTAAGAAGCACCAGTGCGGCCACAGCCAGCGCCGCCGCGATCATCCCGCCGCGTAGACGGGGCGGGAGAGGCTGTTCAAAGATCTTATACTTCTTGGCAAGGTGTCCCACATACAGAGCCGGAACAGTGACCATGCCCTGGCCGATGCAAAAAGGAGCCTCCCAGGTGATGCAGATGCCCCAGCCTAACAGCATGGTACCCAGCACCGCCCAGTTTATGTACTGCTCCGGGAAGATATTCAGGATGAGATCCAGCAGGACCCATGCGATCATCAGCGAGAGCAGATACCACATGGGGCCGCAGGAGAAGAACAGCTGGCCGAAATAGGTGGCCGTGTGGGGCAGGCCCAGTGCAAAGCCGCCCAGCACCTTGTAGGTCTCGTAGGTGGCGTTGTGCAGGCTGCCGAACAGGCTGTAATGGATGATAAAATGGAACACGGTGGTGGCAATGCCTGTATAGATGTAAGGCTTGAGCAGCGTTTTGAACTGCTGGTCGATGCACTTGCCGATGGAGCGCTTGCGGAAGCCGTAGCCGCTGGCAATGTAAAAGGCCGCCATCAGGGATTCGCGGTAGGCGAACATGCAAAAGGTCAGCGGGTTGATGTGGCTGGCATCGCCCATGGGGTAAAGCTCACCGGTGTGGGCAAAGACGATGGTCAGCATGCCGACACCCTTGAGCAGATCGAACATGCCCAGCGAATTTGCGGCACGGCGTTTGGTTCCCTCCATAAAAAGGTCCTCCTCTGCGCCGCACCCCGCCCCGGGATGGCAGAATTGCCGGATTTTTGGCGCATCATGTTAAAAATTAGAGATATTTATAATAAGTATAATGCTTTTTGCCCTTGCTGTCAATCAAACGCAGGGAGAAAGCACGGTAGGCGGATACCGGGAAAAGTGTACCACACTCACGGCCTGCCCGCAACAAAAGGCAGGATTTACATCCGGGTGCACAGATTGACTGCAAGTTTAAGTTGCATATTTGTGCAATTAAATCTTGCATTTAAGCCCTCTATGCGGTATACTCTAGGCTAGAGTGCCCAGAAGATTCCATTTGGCGGAAACAAAAGGGAATAATTTAACAAAAATAAACAGGGAGTGTAAAATAATGGCAAACAAGGCTTGTAACGAAGTTGTGACCGTGGCAAATATGCCGATGACCGTTTTTGATATGATCTCTGCGATGCAGAATAAGTATGCTGACCGTGTGGCGTTCCGCTATGTGGAGGGCAAGGACAGGGTGGTGGAAAAGACCTACGCTCAGTATGTGCAGGATATCCGCAAAGCGACCGGCTACCTGCAGCAGGAGCTGGGCGAACCCAAGGGCAAGAAGATCGTTATCCTGAGCCGCACCAACTATGAGTATGGCGCGGTCGTTTTCGGCACCATGATGGCAGGCGCTGTCATCGTGACCCTGAACCAGGGCAAGACCTGGGCCGAGCTGGAGCATGAGCTGGGCATGGTGGAGCCGGATCTCATCTTCAATGATGGCATCGATTACGGCTACCGCACCCAGCTGGAAGCACTTTACGGCGCTCGGCTCCGCCCCATGGATGCCTGGACCGCTGCCCCTGAGGCTGAGATGGTCAACCGCATCGACTACGAGGGTCTGCTGATGCTGATGTTCACTTCCGGCACCACCGGCCGCAGCAAGGGCGTGATGCTGAGCGAGAAGAACTACTTCACCGCCTGCCAGATGTACATCGATGGCCAGAAGTCCGTCCTTGACTATGAGGAGCGGCTGGTACCCCAGTACCTCGACCAGACCTTCAGCCACTTTACGCTGGTGCCCATGTTCCATCTGGCCGGTTTCATCTGCTACTTTGTCTATGGCATACAGGGCTGGACCCTGAATCTCTGCTGTGATGCCCGCGACCTGCGCCGGGATATGAGTCTGATGCACAGTGATGCCATGTCTACCCCGCCGGTGCTGGTGGAGATGATCTGCAACGAGGTCAAGCGCGGCCATGCCGACCGCCTGAACGGGCTGTGGAACCTGAGCTGCAGCTCTGCCATCCTTGACCCCGCCATCCTGAGCGATCTGGTGAAGAATGGCTTCTACATCAACCAGTGCTACTCCATGACCGAGCTGGCCGGCTATGGCCTGCTGAACGTGACCCAGGAGGGCGACCACCTGCGTGCCCTGGGCAAGCCGGACGGCTTCTGTGAGGTCAAGGTGGACGAGAACGGCGAGATCTGCGTCCGCGGCGGCTGCGTGATGCTGGGCTACTATAAGGACCCCGAGGCCACTGCCGAGACCATCGACAAGGACGGCTGGCTCCACACCGGCGACCTGGCCCGCGTGGACGAGGAAGGCTACTACTATATGACCGGCCGCAAGAAGAATCTCATCATTCTGGACAGCGGCGAGAACGTCAGCCCCGAGGAGCTGGAAAAGCTGCTGGGCAAGTGCGATGCCATCAAGGAGTGCATCGTCAAGGAGATGGGCAAGAAGATCGGCACCGTGGTCTGCTGTGAGGATGACAAGCAGCAGCAGGTGAAGGCTTTTGTCACCGAGCTGAACCGCACCCTGCCCATGTACAAGCGCATCTCCGTTGTAGAATGCAGTGCCGAGCCCCTGCCCCGCAACGCGCTGGGCAAGCTGCTGCGCAAGTAAAATCAAACGGGAGAAAAAGGAGCAGACCATGGTAAACAATGTCTATGATCTTGTCACCCGGACAATGGAGCAGGAATTCCCCGGGCGGGTGGCGTTCCGCTGGGTAGAGGATGCCACCGGCACCGTGAAGGAAAAGACCTATGCCGAGTATGCACAGGATATCCGCCGCGCCGCTGCCTGGTTTGCCCGGAACATCCCGGAGGTGGAGGGCAAGCGGGTGGTCCTGCTGAGCCGGAACTGCTATGAGTACGGCGTGAATACCTTTGGCGCTGTGCTGGCCGGGGCTGTTCTGGTAACGATGAACCAGAAAAAGACCTGGGATGAGCTGAGCTGGGAGCTGGAGCTGGCAGAGCCTGCCCTCATCCTGAACGATGGGGTGGACTATGGCTGCCGTGAGCAGCTGGAGGCTGCGTATGGGGAGCGCCTGCGGCCGATGGATGTCTGGAAGGACACCGCGCCCGGCGGGCTGGAAAAGAAGATCGACCCCAATGCCCTGATGGTCATGCTGTTCACCTCCGGCACCACCGGCCGCAGCAAGGCCGTGATGCTGGCAGAGCGGAACTTCTTTACCGTGATGCAGATGCACGTTGCCATGGGCGACCACATGCTGGACTTCAAGCACCGGCAGCTGCCCGAGGACAAAAACGATGTCCTGAGCAACTTTGCCATCCTGCCCCTGTTCCATCTGGGCACCTTTATCTGCCTGTTCTCCTGGCCCTTCAAGGGCTGGGCTCTGAACCTTTGCAGTGACCTGCGGAATTTCTACCGGGATCTGGGCCTGATGCACAGCGATTCCATTGCCGTGGCCCCGGTGCTGATGGAGAGCATCTACAAGGATGTCAAGCGCGGCCGCGCCGATAAGCTGAACGGCCTGTGGAACCCCTGCGGCAGCTCTGCCATGTTCGACAGCGAGCTGCTGCTGGGTCTGGTGGAAAACGGCATGTACATCACCCAGTGCTACGGCATGACCGAGACCTGCGGCGATGGTCTGGTGAACTACGCCCAGGCAGAGCCCCATATCCGGGCGCTGGGCAAGCCGGACGGCCACTGCGAGTACAAGCTGGATGAGACCGGCGAGATCTGCATCCGGGGCGGCTGTGTGATGCTGGGCTACTATAAAGACCCCGAAGCCACCGCCGAGATCATCGACAAAGACGGCTGGCTCCACACTGGCGACCTGGCCCGTGAGGACGAGGACGGCTATTACTACATGGTGGGCCGGAAGAAGAACCTGATCATTCTGGGCACCGGCGAGAACGTCAGCCCCGAGGAGCTGGAAAGAAAGCTCAACGCCTGCCCTGAGGTGCAGGAGTGCGTGGTCAGGGAGATGGGCAAAAAGATCTGCGCGCTGATCTGCTGTGCCGAGGAAAAGCAGGCGGAGGTCCGGGCCTTTATCACCGGGTTGAACCGTATCCTGCCGCTGTACCAGCGGATCACGGCAGTGGAGTTCAGCGCCGAGCCCCTGCCCCGCAACGCCATGGGCAAGCTGCTGCGCAGGTAAGCGCGGAAATTGTAAAAAAAGCGCAAAACCGGGCGGTCGGTGTGTTGCATTTCCTCCATAAAACAGGTATTATAAAACACAGGAATGCCCCGCCGGCTGGCTAAACCGGCCCGGCGCGTGGCATACTGAAACTGCGCCCTTGCAGGCGATAAAAAATCCCTCACGGAAAGGAAGATTTTTTGATGGAAAGAGCAGAAATCATGTCTCAGATCCTGGCAATTCTGGAGGATGTGGCAGAGATCTCGCCCGAGGATGTCAACGAAAACAGCGTGATGATGGATGATCTGGATCTGTCCTCTATGGAGATCCTGACCGTCGTGGCCGATCTGGAAGAGACCTTTGGTCTGCGCATCCCCGAAAAGGAGCTGCGCAACTTTGTGACCATCGGCGATCTGGCCGATTATCTGGCCGAGAACGCGGGGTAAATTCCGGATGAATGCAGAGCAGCGTGCGGTGTTTCAGGGCATCGTCTACTACTACCGTGAAAATCAGGTCCTCTGCCGCTATCAGGCCACGCTGAAGGAGGCCGTTGCCCCGGCCCTTCTGCAGCAGGCATTGGATGCGGCCCGCCCGCTGGCAGAATATTATTTCTGCCATGTGGTGTGGGAAAAGCGGGAGGCCCGTCTGGAGCCCAACACTGCCCCCTGCCGTGTGCGGCAGGGCAGCACCCAGCCAAAGATCCCCGAGGAGACGAACGATTATCTCTTCTCGCTGGGCTATGAGGGGAACACGGTCTATCTGGACTGGTTCCACTTCCTGGCCGATGGCCGGGGCAGCGCGCCCTTTTTCACCCTGCTGCTCAAGCTCTACTGCAACCTGCGTTCCAACGCCGGTTTTGTGTGCGAGGCCCTTGCCTCTGACCCGCCCTATGATGTGGAACAGCTGCTGGCCCGCTACCCGGAGAGCCAGGTGGCCAACGACATGCAGAAGGACGTGCTGCAGATCCACGAGGGCACGCCCCATTTTCAGCGGCTGCGGCTGGACAGGAAAAGCCTTATGGATCTGGCGCAGAAGGAGGGCGTGAAGCCCTTCAGTGCCCTCATGGGGCTGACCTGCCAGGCAGCGCAGCTGTATCTGGAAAAAAATGACCTTGTGTACAGCTATGCCGCCGACACCCGTGCGGCGCTGGGGGTGCCGCATGCCCTGTACAACTGCATTGCGTCCTTTCAGCTGGCCCTGCGGCTGGAACCGCAGGCCCGGCTCCACAGCTTTGCAAAGCAGCTCGACCATGAGATCCGGGAAAGCCTGACCCCGGAGCGCCGCCTGTTCCGCATGGCCGAACAGATGGGCTGGGTGTATCAGGTGTTCCGGCAGAAGGCCGCGCTCAAGATCAAGAAGCGTGTGTTCCAGATGGGTGAGTACATCAGCGGCTTCCCGGCAGATTTCTGGGTCAGCTACATCGGCAGCCCGCTGCTGCCGCACAGCCCGGAGCTGGAAGCGTACCTGACCGATTTCCAGACCTGGGTGCTGCCGGACGGCGCGTCCCTTGCAATGGAGGTCACCAGCCTGCACGGCGTGCTGACCTGCTGCATTGAGAACAAGGTGGACAAGCCCGGCTACCTCGAGGCCCTGCGCGACGTGATGGAGCAGGAGGGCATCAGGGTGCTGGAAGCGGTACATATTTCCTGAAGCAACAATAACAGCGAACCCCCTAGTGCAGATCGCACCGGGGGGTTCGCTGTTTAGTTAGCATCCTCACCCTCTCCGTCATTGCTTGCGCAATGCCACCTCTCCCGAAGGGAGAGGCAAGACATCACAGAGGGCAGATGCTGCTAAATCTGGGATTGCCCTTGGCTCCCCCTTTGGGGGAGCTGGCAAAGCCGAAAGCTTTGACTGAGAGGGTTCGCCACTTACCCCTTCAGCTGATTCCAGCTCCGAATAACCTCCCAGCGGCTGACGGAATCCTCCGCAGACGCATCCGGGGCGAGGAGCTGGTTCTCGATGGCCCATGCAAGGGCCTGCTGGACCGGGGCAGCATCGGCAGGGAGAAGAGCAGCGGGGGCCGGGGTCCCGGCGGCTTCCCACAGCAGCAGGGCCAGCTCCCCAGCGTTGTTGGGGATGGCCGCACCGGCAGGCAGAACGGTATTCAGGTACAGCTCGGTGCCGATCATGTAGCCGGTGTAGCCCAGCACGGCAGCGCCAGTACCGGCAACGCCAATCATGGCAGCCGTTTCCAGAATGCCGGGGCCGTCATCTTCGATGCTGGCCTCCCGGTACTGGGCTTCCACGGTAACGGTCTTGCCGTTTTCCACCGCATTGGCCGGGATGGTAAAGCTTTCGGCGTTGTAGGCCACATTGGGGTTGCCCAGCAGGCTTTCCTCGCTGATGGTCCACTGGTCGAACACCATGCCCTCCGGCACGGCATCCGGGTCAAGGGTCACTTTTGCTTCTGCATCCACCGGCACGGTGCCGCTGGTCAGCGCATCACTGCCGCCGGTCGTAAAGCTGCCGCCCACCACTTTCAGGGTGTAGGTCTCCGGTTCCGGTTCGGGTTTGGGTGCCGGGTCGTTCAATTGCAGCTCAAGGTCAGCCGTAAGGGGCAACTGTACTTCCCGTACCTTGCCGCTGCTCAGCGTCACATACAGGGTGCCGGTGGGCTGGCCGACCACATAAAGTTCATTGGCGGCGCTGTCCAGCGCAGTGGTATCACCGCTCATTTTCAGCGCAGTGATTTTTCCGTTATCAGAAACGGTAATTTTCTTGGCGCTGTTCTCGTAGCCATTGGGAACGTTCAGGAACACGCCGTTCAGGGCGCTGCCGGTAACTTCTTTCAGGAAAATGCCGTTGGTGATGGTGGCGTTGCTGTTCACCGCAACCGAGCAGTTCACCGCCACCCTATGGGGGTTCAGGTCGGGGCTGGTAAAGTCATAGCTTTTCTCGGCGGTAGGCTCCAAAATCAGGCTGTTGTTTTCAAACTTCCAACCATCGCCGGTATAATTCGCCCGGTTGCCGTTCCAATCCTGTGCCACGGCAGGGTAACCGCTTTTCTCAATCACCAGCCGGGTCAGCGGGCTGATGGTTACGGTTGAGCCGTTTGCAGGCGGTGCGGTGAAGGTGACTTCATAAACTCCGCGGATATCCTCGAACTCAATCTTGAGATCACTCACACACCAGTCGGAAAGAAGCATGTGCTGCGCACTATCAATGGTTACAACAAGTGGTGGGAGTGATGAACTACCACTAGTATGGTCAAAAACATAAACAATTCTGACAGAAGCATGATATGTTTAATTCGGGATGATATAGCATGAATTGTGATACCCATTGACCGAAACATCGATAAAATCGATGGGTTTTATTGCTGTGAGGGTATAACCCGGTTCTATGCCACTTCCGGTTAGCTCATCTTTGAAAGTGCCGCCGTTGATCGTGCCGCCATTGTTTGTAACGGTGCGCGAAGAAGCCCAATCACCAAACTGACCATTTTCAATGATGCCATCCGATTCATTGGTGACCGAAGAGAAAAAACGGCCACCGATTATTGTGCCATGGTTTGTAACAGCATCCTTAAAAATGCCGCCTTTGATAGTGCCATTGTTCGTAACAGAGGCCATAAAATTTCCATCCGTAACGGTTGCATTTTCGCCAATTACCAGGTTACAGTCGGTTGTGATGGAGTGCCCTACGTGAATGGCAAAAAAATCATAGTTTGTTGGCGCACTGGGGCACAGGGTCAGAATTTTACAATTTTCATCGGCATCGTAAGTCCAGCCATCACCAGTGTAGATATCATGCCCGTTGACTGTTTGATGAGGGATATTATCCAGAACAGGATAACAGTTTTGTCCGATTTTAAGTTCGCCGTTGCTGCTATCCTCCGCTGCTGCTGCGGTCAGGGCCGACACGGGCAGGAACGTCAGCACCATACTGATTGCCACCAACAGGCTGAGTAGTCGTTTCTTCATAGGAGATTCCTCACTTTCCTTGCGCCGGTCTCCCGGCTGGGTGGTATGGGGGCTTATACTCTTCTACTTCCTATAATGCAAAAAATGAGGAATCCTTTCACCTGACTGGGAATTTTTTTCGTGTTCTTTGTTAGAAATTTTCCGGCCAGCATCAAATGCGGCTTTGACAACGGTGACCATCAACGTCAGCAAACCGATGATGACGGTCAGCAGTGCGCAAACTTCTGTTAAAGACATCCGATCGATAAAATACAATCGGAAAAATGACTCACCCTGTCCTTGTCGGCCGGATGCTGACCTCGCCGTGCTGCAGGGCAATCTGCCTGCCGCCCTCGCGCTCCACCACCAGACGGCCCGCATCGTCAATGAAAAGGGCCTTTGCGGCATAGGTCTCGGCCCCGGTGCAGACAGTGACCCAGTGGCCCGGCACAAAACAGCGGGCCCGGTACTCGTCCAGACAGTCGAAGGCCGGGCAGAGGGAGAGCAGCTCCCGGGCAATGGCCCCGGCCAGTACTGCCCGGCTCACGGGTGCGGGGCCGCCGGGGTAAAGGCTGCCCGCCGTGCGGGTCAGCTCCTCGGGCCAGTCGGCAGGGGAGGTGGTCAGGTTGAGGCCGATGCCCACCACCAGCCATTCCAGCTGGCCGCTCTCCATGTCAGTCCCGGCTTCGGTCAGGATGCCGCAGACCTTGCGGCCCTGATAGTAAAGGTCGTTCACCCATTTGATGCCCAGTTCCAGCCCGCACAGGGCCTTGACAGCCCGGGCCACGGCCACCGCCGCACTGATGGTCGCGCTCTGGGCATCGGCGGCAGAGAGGGCGGGCCGCAGGATGAGAGAGAGGTAGACCCCCTTCCCGGCAGGGCTCTCAAACCGCCGCCCCAGCCGCCCGCGCCCCGCCAGCTGATGGGCCGTGAGCACCAGCGTGCCGTGGGGTGCACCGCCCAGTGCCAGCTGCTTGGCCGTCAGGTTGGAACTTTGCAGTGTGTCGTAGATGTGAATGGGGGCGGGATAGGGGCCCACTGCTTCGGCGCAGAAGGGGTCACCGCCTGCCAGCCGGTAGCCCCGGCGCGGGGCGGAATCCAGCGCGTATCCCTGGGCCAAAAGCGCCTGTGCCGCCTTGTGGACAGCCGCGCGGCTCACGCCCAGCGCTTCGGCCAGCTGCTGGCCTGAGATATAGGCTCCCTCTGCCGCCGAAAGCGCCTGCAGCAGGGCCTGTTTGGTGCTTCCCCCCATGGAAAACGCCTCCTTCTTGTGCTATAGTAGTAATAGTATAGCATAACTTGAGGCATTGCAAAAGAAGAACCTCTCAGGCGCTTTGCGCCAGCTCCCCATATTTTTTAAATTTTTTGCAGGAAAACCGCGCTCTGTTTCGTATTCAATTACAGAGCGGCAGGAAAGGAGGGATGCGGACCGTTGACAACACTGGAATTTAATGCGCTGGTGCGGCAGTATCAGGGGCTGGTCTACACGGTCTGCCACCAGCTGGTGCCGGACGAGGGCGATGCCCAGGATCTGGCACAGGAGACCTTTCTGGCCGCGTGGCGGGCCATTGACCGCTGCCCGCCCGGGTACGAAAAGCAGTGGCTGGCGCGTATCGCTTCCAACAAAGCCAAGGACTACCTGCGCAGTGCGTGGGTGCGCCGGGTGAACACCCCGGGAGATGATATCCTTGCACTGGAAGGCGCGCCGCCCGGCTCCGACCCGGAGCAGCAGGTGCTGGATGCCATGAGCGAGGAGACCCTGACCGGGAAGATCCTGGGAATGCGGGAGCCGTACCGCACCCCCTGCCGCCTGATGCTGCTGGAGGGCCGCACCGCCGCCGAGGCGGCAGCCCTCTGCGGCAGGCCCCAAAAGACGGTGGAGGCGCAGATCTACCGGGCAAAGAAAATGCTGGCGGAGCAGATCCGTCAGGAAAGGAGGAGCGAAGATGGAATTGTTTCGTGAAGATGGCTGCATGACCGACGCGGGCTTCCGGGCCATGATGGACGGCCAGCTGGATGAGCTGGGCAGGCTGGAAGCCGCTGAACACCTCTCTTATTGTGACCAGTGCATGGACCGCTACACGGCCCTTTTGACCGCCGACGCGCTGGAAACACCGCCAAGGAGCGTGCAGGGCGCGGTGATGGGCACGATCTGGGCCCGCCTGATGCAGAATACCTATGGCAGGGCTGCTGTGGCCGGTGTGGCCGCTGTTCTGGCCCTGACCCTGTGGCGGAGCGGGGCGCTGCAGCAGATCATCCAGTATGGTGCCGGGCGGGAGACCGTGCTGGAGACCGACCAGAGCCAGCTCTGGGAACCCGGCCAGAATGACCCTGCCCCGGAGAACACCCCGCAATACCGCCCCATTGAGGACGACCGGCCGCAGGCCGCGCCGGAACAGCTGGGGAGACCCATGGAGACAAAACAGGACCGCCGCTATGCCGGAGAAGGCTCCTCTTTGCTTCACAAGCTGTTCACGGATGTGACCGATAAGATCGCGGGTAACACCCCGAATACAGAGAAATGAGGGAACGATTATGAAGAAAAATGGCATCCTGACCCTGCTGTTCGCCTTTATCCCGGGCGCGGGCCAGATGTATCAGGGATATATGAAGCGCGGCCTTTCGCTGGTGCTGATGGCGGCTGCCATCGGCATGGCAGCCATGCTGATCCCGCCCATCGCGTTTGCGCTGCTGGTGGTGTTCATGTACAGCTTTTTTGACACCTTCAACCTGCGTGCCCAGATCAGCATGGGCACCGCCCCGGAGGACGATTATCTGGTCCACTTCGATCCGCAGGACAAGCGCCTTGCCCGGATGATGATGGAAAGCCACAAGCTGGTGGGCTGGTGCCTGATCGCCACCGGTGCGCTGATCGCCTACGAGCAGATCATTATGAACACGCTGGGCGATATCCTGTGGCGCTGGGGCCAGAAGGCTCCGGTGTGGCGGGCCATCTATCTGGTGATGGATCAACTGCCCGAGGTGGTGCTCTGCGTGGTGCTGATCCTGTGCGGCATCTGGCTGGTGCGTGGGCCCAGGGCAAAGAAGGCTGCCCCGGAAGCCGCACCGGAGGAAACCGATTTTCAGGAGTATCAGCCCGAAAAGAAAATGCCCAGCCTGCTGGATCACATTGCCCGCAAGGCAGAGCCGGATACGACCGGTGAGGTGACCCTTGACCCGGAGGATGAGGACGATGGACGAGAAGAAGAATAACACAGCAGAGCGCCCGGCCCCCAAAGCCCCGGAGAGTGCCCCGGTGCGCCGGGTGGGCACCCTGACGCTGGGAGTCTGCCTGATCGCCTGCGGCGTGCTGTTCCTCTGCTATTTCTTTGTGCCGCATTTCAACTGGGAGCTTGCGCTGAAGATCGCCCCGGCGGCAGGGCTGATCCTGCTGGGGTGCGAGGTGCTGTATTTTGCCGCAAGGCCTCAGCGCTGGAAGTACGATTTTCTCTCGGTGTTCCTCTGCATCGTGCTGATGGTCAGCGCCTTTGGCGGGGCCTGCCTGATGGCAGCCTTTGATTTTGCCCTGCACCGGGAGGAGTTCTGGATCGAATACGATGCCCGGCAGGAGCGGGGCCTGAATGATGCGGAAAGCGACCGCCTGCGCCTTGATCTGGACGAGGGCACCGGCCCTGACCTCGATGAGGAAAATGAGGACAGCAGCGCGGCCTCCCACACGGAAGTGTGAGCTATACAAAAAACATATCACAGCAATACAAAAGATACCTTTTACAGAGGGCACCTGTCCGGGTATACTGAATATGCACCCGGACGATGGGTGCTCGAAGAAAAAGTGTAAAAGCGAACCGCCATGGCATCTGTCACCATGGCGGTTCGCTTTTTGCTGTATCGTGTATTACTTGCGGGCAATCATCTCGGTGTAGGCCAGCACCAGGGGGCCTACACCCTTGGCATCGTTGCAGACCACAGGCTCACTGAAGTAGTAGGCCAGGGAGCCGTCGCGGTGGTCCTTGCCGCCCAGACCTGCCACCAGGCAGATGCCATCCAGCTGCAGGCTGCCGTCCGGGTTCTTGGAGAGGTACCTGTCACAGGTGCCGTAGAAGGCTTTCTCAGCCCAGGCAGCCATCCGCTTGGGCAGGTAGCCCAGGCGCACGCCCTTGAGCACCGCATAGGCGAACAGGGCAGTGCCGCTGGTCTCAAGGTAGTTGCCCTCCACGCCGGGGTGATCCATCACCTGCCAGAACATGCCGGTCTCCTCGTCCTGGAACTTGTGCACATCCTCAATGGTCTGGCGGAGCTGTGCCATGATGCCGCGGTACTCGTTGTACAGCTGCTCGTCCATCCGCTCCAGCACATCCACCATGGCCACCATGAACCAGCCCATGGCCCGCAGCCAGAAGTTGGGGCTGCAGCCGGTGACGGGGTCGGCCCAGTACATCTGGAGGCTCTCGTCGTAGCCATGGTAGTACAGGCCGGTCTTCTCGTCCCGCATGTGCTTCTTGATGTTCATGAACTGCTTGTAGCTGTCGATGCAGCCCTGCATCTTGTTGTAGCGGGTCTCGTACTCCATGTAGAAGGGCTGGGCCATGTAGGTGCCGTCCAGCCAGACCTGCCACGGATAAATGTCCTTGTGCCAGAAGTTGCCCTCCTTGGTGCGGGGCTGGGTGAGCAGCTGGCTGCGGATGGTGTCAATGGCCCGGCGGTACTTCTCATCCCCGAAGATGTCGTACAGGGTGAACAGGTTCTTGCCCTGGTTTACGTTGTCCAGGTTATACTCCTTGGGGTCATAGGTCTTGATGGAGCCATCCTCCTGCACAAAGAAGTCGATGAAGTCCTTGGAGAAGCTCAGGTACTTCTCGTCCCCGGTGGTTTTGTAAAGGCTCAGGCAGGCCGTGATCATGCAGCCATCGATGTAGTTCCACTTGTTGGGCTTGCCGCTGCGCACCTTTTCAATGTTCCACATGGGGGCCTCGGCGCTGGAATTAGCGATCAGGTAGTCCACATAGTCGCCCAGCAGGGTGAGAATTTCTTCATGGGTCATGGGTCAGTCCTCCTCGAAATGGCCGACATTGGCAAAGCGCAGGCGCTCGCCCTCGTAGCCGGTGATCTTGACGTTGTGCAGGTCAATCTCCTTGACGTTCTCCGCGTAGATGGCCAGCTTTTTCACGTTGGGGCGGTTGTCCGCCATGGCGGCCTGACCGGCTTCGGCGTTGGGGTCAAAGGTGATGGTGACATTCTTCATGGAGACGCGCTCGATGGGCTGCTCAGGCAGGCCGTCGAAGTAGCAGCCCGCGAACTGTGCGTCGGTGGCCACGATATCCTCCATGGTCAGGCTGCCCAGCTTGGGGGTGTACTCATCCACCGGCATGGCATCGCGGCACTGGACATAGGGGCTGTGACCGTCCGGGTCACAGAAATAGAACATGTTGATGACAAAGGGAGCCTTGACACCGCGCATCTCCACGTTACGGAACACCAGCCCGTCGATGACGGCGGTGTTGCCGCGGCCGCGCCGGGTCTTGACCCGCAGGCCGCGGTCGGTGTGGTCCATCAGGCACTGGGTCACCACCATATCCTTCACGCCGCCGCTCATCTCGCTGCCGATGACGATGCCGCCATGGCCTTTGTCCAGCAGGCAGTTCCGGATCACAGTGTGCGCACAGCTCTTTTTCAGCTTCATGCCCAGGAACACTTTGCTGGCTTTCATGGCAATGCAGTCGTCACCCACGTGGATGTTCGCACCGATGATGCGGATGTACTCGCAGCTCTCGGGGTCGATGCCGTCGGTGTTGGGGGCGTTGTAGGGATTGTTGATGTTGAAGTTCAGCAGATCCAGATGCTTGACGAAGATGGGGTGGATGGTCCAGGAGTAGCTGTTCTGCACCGTGATGCCGTGCAGGCAGACGTTCTCACTGTCCACCGCGGCCACCGCGCGGGGCCGCCATGCGATCCGCTTGACCTTCTGGTTGATCCACCAGTCGCCGTTCTGGGCATCGCAGTCCAGGGTGCCCTCGCCGGTCACCACCACGTCGTGCACCTGCGTGATGTTCAGCAGGCCGGCAAAGCTGTCCAGCGGGTTGCCCTCCCAGCCGGTCAGATAATATTCATCCACCTCGTTCTCACTGGGGATGACACCGGGCAGGATGGGGTAGTGGGTGCGGTCGTTGTCGCCCAGCAGCACAGCGCCCTTTTCCAGGTAGAGGGTGGTGCAGCTCTTCATAAACAGGCTGGAGGTGCGGTAGCGCCCGGCAGGCACATAGACCGTGCCGCCCTTGGGGCAGGTGGAAAGGGCGGCCTGCAGCTTGCCGGTGTTGTCGGTGGTGCCATCGGCCACCAGGCCGTAGCGGGATGCGTCCACAAAGAAGGTCTCGGTCTCGGTGGTGAAATCGAGGGTCAGGGTCTCGCCCTCAGCCTGTACGGCAACCGTGTAGGGGGTGCCGGGCAGCAGGCTGAACAGGGAGAACACGTTGGTCTCGCAGGCGGTGTAAACGGTCTCACCGTTCAGCTGAACGGTGAAGGGATGCGCCGGACGATAGCACAGGCCGTTTTCCAGCTCGAACACGGCACTGCGGGTCATGGAACGGATCAGGGAAAGCTTCATAAACAGGATGCCTCCTTGGATGTTGAAAGATTTATGGGTTGCCCGCAGGTGGCGGGCATGGTACACTGAGGAAAAGAAACTGTTGAATGGGGTGTGCGGATGAAAGCGGAACGGGAAAAATGGAGCGGCCGGGTAACGGCAAAGGCGCTGCGGTTCCAGACCGGCCAGTATGAGCTGGCTGAGGAGGAGGAAATCTGCCGGATCATTCTGGTGTCCGGCGGCAGCTTTACGCTGGTGCGGGGCGGCGAGAGCCTGCTGGTGAACCCGGGCTGTGTGTTGCTGCTGGGCCCCGGCGGGGGCCTGCTGCAGCAGGCGGGCCACATTGCCCCTGAGCTCATCGGCTGCCGGTTTCCGGCGGGCGTTCTCCCGGTGCTCAAGAACCTGATGCAGCGGGATTTCATGGCGCTGTTTGAGCCGGGAGAACAAACGGCCCTGTACGGCCCGGTGCAGTGGTCAGGCCGCCTGCGCACCCTGTTGGGCATGATGCAAAGCGCCGAGAGCGAGCCGGAAAGCCCCGGTATGATCTATCTGGCCCTCATCCTGCACTATGTGGAGCAGGAGTGCCGCAGTGAAAAGCAGGACATCCGCCCCCGCAACGAGACGGTGGAGCAGATCTGCGCTTACCTTGCAGCCAACTACCAGCAGAAATTTTCCCTGACAGATGTGGCTGCGCGGTTCTACCTGTCGCCCTATTACCTGAGTCGGCTGTTCCGGCGGGTCACGGGCCAGTCCATTGTGGATTACATCAATGGCCGCCGCATTGAGGCTGCCCAGCGCCTGCTGGAGAGCACCGACCTGAACATCAGCGCTGTGGCCGAGCAGACCGGCTTTGCCTCCGCCGCCCATTTCCGCCGCGTGTTCCGCGAGACGATGGGAACGGGGCCGCTGCAATACCGCAAAAGTCACCGCGGATAAGAGCAACGCCCCCTGTGCTGCGCACAGGGGGCGTTGCTTATTCATCGAAAGTCAATGGTTCTGTCCGCAGAGGGGGTGCTTAGCCCTTGACAGCACCGGCGGAGATACCTTCGACGAACTGATCCTGTGCACAGAAGAAAACAATCAGCTGCGGCAGGATGGAGATCAGGGACAGGGCCAGGATACGGTTCCAGGCAAAGCCGGTATCACCGTCCATGGACAGCTTGACGAACAGGGACATGGGGTACTTTGCAGGGGTCTGGACGTAAAGCAGGGGACCCATGAAGTCGTTGCAGCTCCACATGAACTGGA
>OJRZ01000380.1_pt1 | contig 45907 bp, 36 predicted proteins | sample 1599291 | NCBI WGS metagenome assembly OJRZ01 (sample SAMN04168657, study PRJEB22393) | human gut metagenome | biome: human gut microbiome; feature: stool | host: Homo sapiens | collected 2014-03-20
AAGCATTGGCTTTTGATAGAGTCATCTTATCGCTGTGTTTTTGTTTTGTCTCAGCATCCTTGCCCTCTCAGGCGCTCCGCGCCAGCTCTCCCAGAGGGAGAGCCTTAGGCGAAGGAAAGCGTCATCTCTATAACCAAAAAAGCCCCCGGCACGCTGCGGAACGTGCCGGGGGCTTTTCGTACAAAGCGGAGGGATGCGGAAACTCTCCGCCTTGGGGGTTGGTTATTTAGTGGATGAGCTCACTGTGGTCTGCGCCGCCCACGGTGAGGGTGGCAGAGCTGCCGCTGTGGGTGAGGGTGAAGAGGGTGTCCTCCGCGCCCAGCGACAGCATGGCGTCGATGTCCAGCGCCGTCTCACGGCTCTTCGTGCGGAAGACGAGGGTATCTACGCCCTGCGCTTTCAGTTCTGCCAGATTGCCCAGAGAGCCGGTAAGAACTGCGTTCTCTTCAGGCACCGTGATGATATACCGGTCATTGAAGCAAGAAGACTCATAGGCTTCCATGCCGTTAACCATGATGGTGACAGCACTGGTACCATTGCTCTCTTCCGGAACCAGCATCGGGACTTCGTCGCGGATCTCAGTGGCATTACAGTTGGCGCACTTGTACACCGTGTAGCCCACAGACTCGTACGTAGGTTCAACCACCTTCACCACTTCGGTAAAGTTGTGCTTGTTGGTCGCAGGCTCTATATCTCCCCGCTTGGTTGCACTGCACAGCGAGCAGGTATACTCTGTGTAACCTTCAGCTACGCAGGTGGGGGCGACGACCTTGCCGACTCTCCATTCATGAACACATGTCCAGCTATTGTCATCGCCTTTTTGCTGCTTCTCATGCTTGCCATTCTGCACAGTTTCCAGCACAGTTCCCGCACTGGCATCGTCCCGCAGCTTGTCTTTGTTAAAGAATCCGTCGGATTTGATCTCAGGTGTGCCGGAAATGGTAACGGAGCCTTCCGAGCTGTTCCAGACATCTCCGCCATTGCCGATCGTCGGGCCGCCGTTGACGTTTTTCGCGTCCACCTTCGCATTGCCCTCAATGATAACGCCTGCAGTGTTGCCCGAGCCTCCGCCGATTGCAGCAGTGCCGTCGCTGGAAACAGCAGACACCTTTGCATTGCCGGAAATTTTAATGGATGTCTTTCCATTCACTCCATTCTTCTCAGCACTGCCGATGCCACCATTTGCATTGACCACTGCATCGCCGGTTATCACAATATCCTCTACGTCACCGGCGATTCCGCTGTAACTGTTCCACGGACTGTCCGAACTTCCGCCGATGCGTCCTTCGGTAATGATCGTACCGTTGTTGATCTCGATATTCTTCGTGCCAAAATAGCCGCCGGCACCCTCATCATACCCACCACCGATGGCGGCGATCATGTTCGGGTTGCCGCTTCTTACGGTAAGCCTCTGATCGTTATTGTTTGCCGTGATCGTCAGTTTGCCATCATCTTGAGTGCCGGGGTAGTTCGAAGAATAGTTTTTCTGGATGCCGGCAGCTTTGCCTGCACCGCCAAGCTCATTCTTGCCCTCGATCGTGATCGTGACGTTGCCTTTGCCTACAATATCAATAGCTGCCGCGTTACTTTCATAGCCCCAAGCATGTTCATCGCCTCTCGCATTGATGATCGCGTTTTTCAGAGTCAGCTTGATCTCTGCGGCCGCATTGGATATGATCTCAATGACGCCATTGCGGGACCAACTCCCCCCGCTGTCATTCTCCCCGATGTCTAATCCCTCCACATTACTGGAAGCGGAACGGCCGCCTGCAGTGCTGTAGAACGTATTGCCCTTCGCTGAAGCAGAGCTGGAAGCGCTGGCAGGTGCCTCTGCCGAAGCGGATGCGCCTCCATTCACAGCTTTACTTTCGGAGTCAGAAGAAGCCCCTGCTTCCTCCTCATCCTGCGACTGATACGAAGCGCTGCTTGAGCCGCTGGAACTGCCGGAAGAGCTTCCGCTGCTGGAGCCGCTGGAAGGATACCACGAAGAGCTTCCGCTGCTTGACCACGAAGAGCTATTGGAGCTTCCATAGGTACCTTCAATGATGATTTCTTCATCCTGGCCAATACTGCTCGCGCTCTCCATGCCCGCCTGCCTGACCGTGATGTTTCCGTCACCGTCAGCCTTGATCGTAAGCCTGCCATTTGAGATATTGAATGTGGCTGCAAACGCCGGAGCGGACAAGGATGCCACCATACTCAGTGCAACAGCCGAGGCCGCGACCCGCCTGAGTATTCGTTTTCCTCGCATGATATTTACCTCCTGTTTTGATTTTTTGTGGGATCCGCCGAATTTATTCTACCCCCCCCCCCTATATTTTTGTCAAGTCCTTTTCATGACATATCAGCGTAGATTCATGAATAGTATGACTTTTCCGGCATAGCAAAAAAGAACAGCCCCGCCTTTCCGGAGAAAGGCGGAGCTGTATCATTTTATAGCCTCTTCGCCAGCAGATACCGGTCATACCCGCCGTACATCTCCCGGCGGCAGACGATCTCAAAGCCGCTGGCCAGAGCGTTGTTGAGGCTGTACTGATTTTCCGGGCTGACGGTGGCCCCGATGCCCACGATGCCGGGACGGAGCAGGGCAAGCGCCGCTTCCAGCAGCTTCCGCTGCAGACCGTTGCCCCGGTAGTCGGGGTGGACGATGGCGCTGTCGGCGTTGGCCCAGCCGTCCCACTCTTCTCGCGGGATGCCCATAAAGGCGGCGTAGTTGTGCGCGTCCTGCCCGCAGTACCGCAGGATGAAGTAGGCCCCCAGCCGCCCGCCGTCCCACCCGCCGATGCACAGATCCTCTTTCAGGTAACGGGCGATGTTTTCCAGCATGTCGGGTACGAACTGCTCCGGGTGGGGCATCGCGGCCCGCACCTCGTTCTGCAAGGCGTAAAAGGCGGCGGCATCCTCCGGCCCGGCGGCGCGCAGGGTCATGGTGCGGCTTGCGGGTCGGCCGCACACTTTGTGCAGAAGAACTTCCATTCTTGCTCTATCCCTCCAAAATAAAATCATACTTTCCGGCTGATTCCAGTATAAATGCCGTTTGAATCGTTGTCAATTTATGCTATAATATTTGCAGAAAGAGTTTTTGTGCTCAGGCACAGCTTTTTCGGAAGTCCAGGCAGGGCCGCCCTGCCCGTGTACCGGAGGAAACGAACCATGAGAGATTCCAGCTTATCCCCTTCCAGCCGCCTGGGTGGTGCTGTCATCAGCGACCGCATCGTCAGCGCTCTGCTGGAGGAACTGCGCACAGGCCGCTATGCACAGACCGACCGTCTGCCCGCTGAGGTAGACCTTGCCGCCGAACTCGGCGTCAGCCGCACCGTCATCCGCGATGCGCTGAGCGAGATGGAGCGTGCGGGTTACATCGAGCGGGTGCGCGGCATCGGCACAGTGGTCAACCGAAGTGTCCTGAACCTGCGCAGCCGGTTGGACCAGAAGCTGGAGTATTACCCGCTCATCCGCAGCTTTGGCAGCTACCCCCACGCCGACGGCATCCAGATCTACCCCGTCCGCGCAGGCGAAGAGCTGGCCCGTGATCTGGCCATCGAGCCCGGCGACGATGTCATCTGCATCAAGAAGCGCATCCTCGCCGACACCACCCCCGTCATCTACTCCATCGACTACCTGCCCCGCGCCCTGTTTGGGAGCCGGGACTACACCCGCATCGACCTGTCGGGTGACATCTTCGATGTTCTGGAGCGGGAGTGCCGCCAGCAGGTGGCCTCCAATGTGGCCCACCTCAAGGCCAGCTGCGGCGACGAGCCCATCCGGGCCGCCATGCGTCTGGCCCCGGGCGAGGCCATGCTGCTGCTGGATGAGATATGCTATAACCGGCTCTGCCATCCCGTCATGCGTTCGTTGAGCTACTACACGAACTTCTTCGACTTCTCGATTCTTCGAAAGCTTCTTTGACGGAGGGAAACAAAAGAATATGCGTCATCTGATCGATCCCTTGGATTTCAGTCAGCAGGAGATCGCCTCTCTGCTGGACCTGGCCGACCGCATCTGCGCCGACCCGGCTGCCTATCAGGACGTGGCCGCCCACAAAAAGCTGGCCACCCTGTTCTACGAGCCGTCCACCCGTACCCGTCTTTCGTTTGAGGCCGCGATGCTGAACCTCGGCGGACATGTCCTCGGCTTCCCGAGTGAGACTGTCTCCAGTGCATCCAAGGGCGAGAGCGTGGCCGACACCATCCGCGTCGTCTCCTGCTACGCCGACATCGTGGCCATGCGCCACCCCAAGGAGGGCGCACCGCTGCGGGCCAGCCGGTACTCCCGCATCCCTGTCATCAACGCAGGCGACGGCGGCCACCAGCACCCGACCCAGACCATGACCGACCTGATGACCATTCGCCGCCGCAAGGGCCGTCTGAACGACCTGACCATCGGCCTGTGCGGCGACCTCAAGTTTGGCCGCACCGTCCACTCCCTCATCAAGACCATGGCGCGCTGTGAGAACATCCGCTTCGTCCTCATCAGCCCCGAGGAGCTGCGGGTGCCGGACTACATCATCACCGACGTGCTCGAGGCCAACCACATCCCCTACAAGGAGACCCGCAGCCTCGAGGAGTCCATGCCCGAGCTGGACATCCTCTACATGACCCGCGTCCAGAAGGAGCGTTTCTTCAACGAGGAAGACTATGTCCGTCTGAAGAACAGCTATATCCTCACCAAAGAGAAGATGGCCCTTGCCAAGCCTGATATGGCCGTGCTCCATCCCCTGCCCCGCGTCAATGAGATCACTCTGGACGTGGACGACGACCCCCGCGCCGCCTACTTTGAGCAGGTGCAGAACGCCGTCTACATCCGCATGGCGCTGATCATGACACTGCTGGGCCTCAAGGACCCCAAGGCTGAAAAGGAGGGCAACTGAGATGCTGAACATTGATGAAATTCAGAACGGTATCGTCATCGACCATATCAAGGCAGGCACGGCCATCGGCCTGATGGACCTGCTGGGCATCAAGGGCAACCGCACCTCCAGTGTGGCCCTCATCCAGAACGCCCGCAGCCACAAGGCAGAGTCGGGCCGGAAGGACATCATCAAGGTGGAGGGCGACGCCTCCTGGCTCAACCTCGACGTGCTGGCCTATCTCGACCCCGACATCAGCGTGACCGTCATCGAGAACGGCAAGGCTGTCAAGAAGGAAAAGCCCCAGCCCCCCAAGCGTCTGGTCAACATCGTGCGGTGCAAGAACCCCCGCTGCATCTCCTCCATCGAGGAAGAGTGCGACCAGATCTTTGAGCTGAGCTCCAACGGCAAGTATCGCTGCATCTACTGCGAGCAGGAGCTGCAGGTCAAGCCGGAATAATCGGAATAAACGATAAAAGCCGCCTGTCATTCAACGAACGACAGGCGGCTTTGCTTTTGATCCTCAGACTTTCCGGCGCAGCAGGCTCATCGGCGGCAGCTCCGGGGTGGGGATGGTATAGCGCTCCATCGCGTGGGGCGTGGACTCCATCAGCTCACCGGCCTCATTCTTGATCCACTCAGGGTTCAGCGGGATGCTGCGGCCATCCGGGCAGAGCACCTCCAGCGTGTCGCCGAGGCTCCACTTGCCCCGCTGCTGGCAGCTGGCGACGCCGTTCTCCCAGCCGTCCACCGTACCGACAAACTCCCACTCGCGGATGTAAGTCGCGCTGTCGGTGGCCTGACGGGCCTGCTCCCGGCCAAAGTAGAAGCCGGGCGAATAGTGGCGGTGGCTGGTGCGGGTCAGCTCATCCAAAACCTCTTCCGGCAGCTCGAAGTTCTCGTTCATCGGGTCGGCCAGATACTGGTCGAGGGCGCGGCGGTAGGCCGCCGTCACGCTGGCGACGTAGTAGAACGTCTTGGCGCGGCCCTCGATCTTGAGGCTGTCCACGCCCGCCTTGCAGATGAGGTCGAGGAAGGGCGCGGTACACAGATCGTTGGCGTTGAGGATGTAGCTGCCGTTCTCGTTCTCGCCGATCTCATAGAGCTGGCCCGGGCGGGTCTCCTCGCTGAGATAGTACTTCCAGCGGCAGGGCTGGGCGCACTGGCCGCGGTTTGCGTCGCGGCCTGCCATGTAGTTGGAGAGCAGGCAGCGGCCCGAGACGCTCATGCACATGGCGCCGTGGACGAAAGCCTCAATTTCCAGCTCCGGCGGGGTCTTGTCGCGGAGGGTGGCGATGTCCTGCAGGGTCATCTCCCGGGCCAGCACCACCCGCTTCGCGCCCATATTGTAGGCAGCGCGGGCAGCGGCCCAGTTGGTGATGCCGGTCTGGGTGGACATATGGACGTCGATGTCGGGCGCGAACGTCTTGCAGGCGTCCAACACGCCGAGGTCGGCCACGATGAAGGCGTCCACACCGGCGGCGGCAGCGTCCTTGATGGCCTGGGGCAGACGGTCAGCCTCCTCGTTGGTGGGCAGGGTGTTCATGGTCAGGTAGACCTTGCGGCCCCGGGCGTGGGCATAGATGACGCCCCCGCTCAGCTGCTCCGGGGTGAAGTTGGTGGGTGCAGAGCGCATCCCGAACTCGGGCAGAGCGCAGTAAACGGCGTCCGCGCCGTAGTTGATGGCATACCGCAGGCGCTCGAGGTCGCCCGCCGGGGCCAGAAGTTCCGGTATCTGTAACATGGTATTCCTCTTTTACTTCATACTTTTATTAACTTTAGCCGCCTCATCGCAGTTTTTCTGGTGGTCTGCGTAGGTGCGGGCGTAGTAGTAGTGACCGGCAAGGTCGGTGACGAAGAAATAGGCGTCCTTCGCCTCATCGTCGGGCTGCGGGTCAAGCGCTGCACGGATGGCCGCGATGCCGGGGTTGGAGATGGGGCCGGCGGAGAGGCCGGTACGGGCGTAGGTGTCGTAGGCTTCCAGAATGTTCTCCGGGATGCTGTCCCAGCCGCCGTAGTAGGGCGCGACCCAGTTCCAGAGGTAGTTGTTGTCGGCGTCGCTCTGGACGTAGCTGGAGGTGTTGCTCTGCAGTTTGGGGTAAGGCGAACCCTCGGCCAGACGGTTGCGGAACACCTGCGCCACATTATCGTCCTGATCGTTGCCGGCCTCCTCCTGCACGAAGGACGCCAGAGTGACCACCTCGGAGAGGGTCATCCCCTGCTTTTCCATCTCGGCATACATCTCATCGGTGATCTGCTTGTCGAAGTGAGAATAGAACGTCTCAACGTAATGATGGACAGTGTCATCCTTCAGGAAATCGTAGGTATCCGGGAAAAGATAACCCTCGCACTTGAGGAAGCGGTCCGGGGCGTCCTTGTCGTCGGGGACGTACTGCCAGAACCTGTACTGGCTGAAATCGCCGGTGTTGGCCTCCTTGAGGAAGTCCTCGGCGCTGCACAGCCCGGCATCCTCCATTTTTTTCGCAATGGCGATAGCCGTGGTCCCCTCGGGGAAGGTCAGCCGGACACTGTCGGCCTTCGCGTAGGCGGAAAGCGCCTCGATGATGTCGTCGTAGGAGCTGCCGGGGGCGAGGTCGAACTCACCGTATTGGAGCTTGCCTGCCGCGCCCTGCTTGCCTGCATACCAGCGGAAGACGTGGGGGTACTTGATGACGCCCGCTGTCTTGAGCTTCTGGGCGATGGCTGCCACGCCGCTGCCCTGCTGGATGCTCACACTCACCGGTTCGCCAGCGGAAGCACTGCCGTTGATCTCTTTTCGGATGGCCAGCAGACAGCCGCCCGCCGCCAGTACCAGGATCAGCAGCAGGATCAGGATCATTTTCGCTGCGCCGCCTTTTCTGCTTTTTCTATGTTTTGCATCGTGTGCCATGTACACACTCCTTTACCATTCCGTTCAGCTTTCCATCATCAGCCGCATATAGCTTTCTTCCACATCGAAAGGCTCCGCGTCGAACCGTATCATGCCGTAGTCCTGCCGGGTGCCTTCGCCGAGGAAAAGGTTCTGAGCCGCACCCACTGTGATGACGGCGCGCTCCACGATGACTTCCTTCTCCCGGGCCGCTTCCATCAGCACCTCGGCGGAGCGGTCGTCTTCGGCCATCAGCTCCACAAAATAGAGGGTGTCCTCCCGGCGGAAGTAGATGCCATAGCCCTTCTCGCTGGACACGATGGTCGCGCCCCGGGCGTAGAGGTCGGTCAGCACGACGGCCATCTGCTCCGGCGGGAACTGGACGGTATCGGGATAGAAGCGCTCTCGCAGCTCACAGAGCTTGCGGGCCGTCACGGAGTCGAACTCCGCCTGACTCCACAGGTTGCGGGACACCTCCCGGGGCAGGCAGCGGAGGGCAAAAGCCCGCTGGAAACCCTTGTTTTCCAGCAGCGCGGCCTGCTCCTGTCCGGTCGGAACGGCCACGGTGAAGCCCGCGCCCCGCAGCTTCTGCTGCGCACAGAGATAGTCCACGAGTCCTGCCAGAAGCAGGCTTCCCTGTCCGCAGAGGCCGTAGAGGTAGCTGCCGCTGCGTCCCTTGAGGGTGACGGGGACCGCCAGCGCCGCAGCGACGATCTCGTCATTTTCCTCGGCGACGTAGATATTTTCCGCCCCGGCGAACTTTTCCAGAGCAGTCTTGATGAACTCGGCGCTGTCGCCGCGTTCTTTCTGCCACAGTGCCACGACTGCCGCCTCATCCGACGGCTGCATCAAACGATACATTGATAGTATCCCTCCCATTTTCGCGGTTATCCGAGCTCTTTTTCCGCCAGCGCCCGCACCTCGGCCTGAATCTCCTCGATGGTGCGCATGGCTCCATTTTCCGTGCAATGGACGGTGGCCCAGCCCAGATGCGCCGCACAGTACTCGGCGGCACGGCGGCTGCGGGCCAGATATTCGATGTCCTTTTCGTGGACGTCCTTCCTGCTCTCGTCGCCGTGGTAGCGGCCAGTCATGAGCTTCTGGCTCACGGCGGGGTCTACCTGTAAGTACACCACAGCGTCCGGCGCGGGCAGGCCCAGCAGCCTGTATTCGTAGTCAAAGGCCCAGCGGAGGAAATCGTCCCACTGCTCCGGCGGGAGCTTGGAGCACTGATGCACCGCGTTCGACGTGGTGTAGCGGTCGGCGATGACGATGCCGCCCGCCTCGTAGAAGCTGCCCCACTTGGTCTTATAGCTGGCGTACCGGTCCACCGCATAGAAGCTGGACGCTGCATAGGGGTTGACGTCGTCGGCTTTGTCGCCGAACTGACCGGAGAGGTACATCTTCACCAGCGCACTGGAATCGCTCTCGTAGTCCGGGAATGTGACCTCCATCACCCTTCGACCGCTTTCGGCCAGATGGGCGGCCAGCAGCTTTGCCTGGGTGGCCTTGCCGGAGCCGTCCAGCCCTTCGATGACAAGAAGCCTGCCCTTGCTCATTCTGCCTTCTCCCCTTTCAGCGCGGCGTACTGGGCGCGGACCTCAGTGGTGCAGCCGCAGCACATCTTGCCCTCCGGGCAGGGGCCGGACACGCAGGCCGGGCCGGCGGTGCGGAAGATATGGGGTGCCACCGGGTAGACCAGCCGCAGCATCTCTTCGGCCAGCTGCCGTATCTCCCACTGGGCGCGATTGCAGCAGCGCAGATGGAAGAAGTTCTGCAGGCTGCGGGCGTTCATGGTCACCACCATCTTGGTCTCGCAGGCGTTGGGCAGCACGAAGCGGGCGTCCTCGTTGGCCTGCTTGGAAGCCTTGGCCCTGGCCTGCTTTTCGGGCAGACCTTCGGCCATGAGGCGGGCGGTGTGGCCGTCTTCCAGTTTCTGCACGAGGTCGAGGTAGCGCCTGGCGTCCTCGTTCATGCTCTCGATGAACGCTGCCTTTGCCTCGGGGATGGCCTCGATCTCGGGCGGGATGACGTAGCGGAAATCGTCCAGACGGACGTACCGCTGACTCTGGACGCTGAAGGACGCGATGCGGTGGCGGGTGATCTGGGCCAGCAGGGTACGGCTGACGCCCTCGATGCCGAAGGTGAAGCTTGCGTGCTCAATGGGGCTGGCGTGGCCCAAATCGCTGAGCATGGTCAGGAAGCGGGCAGTCTTTTCCTCATCCAGCCCGTCCAGCAGGTCGGTAATGTGGGCGTCGGAGTAGCAGAGCTTTGCCGCAGCCGCCACGACCTTCTCCGGCTCCGGCGTATGTGCTATCAATCGGACAGTCATCATTTTTTCTCATTCCTCCGTCGTTATCTTCACAAGGGGCGCAAAGTTGGCCATGGTCTTCTTCACACCCACCTTCTCGAAGCTGATCTCCACGATCTGGTCGCCGGCGGCGGGCTTGACCTTCAGCACCTTGCCGCGCCCGAAGACCTTGTGCTCCACGATGTCGCCCGGCTCATAGTGCTTGGGGCCGGTGGATGCCGCTGCCGGACGGGGCGAAGAGGTCACACCGCCGCCTGCGGGTTTGACCGGCGCTTTGGGCGCCGCCGGACGGCCATAGCCAGAGCCGAAGCCGCTGCTTCCCGAACCGGAGCCGCAGCCGCCATGACCCGACGAAGCACTTCCCCGGCCCGCGTAATCGGAGCCAAAGCCTCGGCTATTGGACATCGGTGCGTTATATTCTTTATTCAGATAGCCGCCGCGGCTGCCATAGCCCGAGCCGTAACCGGAGGCCGCACGCCCCCAGCCGGAGGGGCCGGAGTAGCCCGACGCACCGCCCGGCACGGTATCGCTGCCGTAACCGCTGCCCCAGCCGCCCAGACGGGAGCGCTGTTCCAGCACCGGGCTGCGGGTCTCTTCGATGTACTCCGGCTCGATTTCCCGGAGGAAGCGGCTGGGCTCGTTGCGCTGGGTGCGGCCATAGAGCATCCGGGTGACGCTGTTGGAGATGTAAAGCTCCTTCTTGGCGCGGGTGATGCCGACATAGGCCAGGCGGCGTTCCTCCTCGAGGTCAGCCTCGGAATACTTGCTCATCTCACTGGGGAAGACCCCCTCTTCCATGCCAATGAGGAATACATAGGGGAACTCAAGGCCCTTGGCCGAGTGAATGGTCATCAGCACCACCTGGTCGGCGCTCTCGTTGTAGCTGTCGATGTCGCTGATGAGGGCGATGTCTTCCAGATAGCCTTCCAGCGAGGCCTCTTCGCCGTGCTGGTCGCAGTAGCTCTTGACGTTGTTGACCAGCTGACCGAGGTTCTGCAGACGGTCGGCGGCGTCCTCGTGACCCTTGGCGGCGTCGGCTTCCAGCATGGCGCGGTAGCCAGTGATCTCGATGACATCGGAGGCGAACTCATCCAGCGTCTTCGTTTCCAGCGATTCCTGCAGTTTCTGGTAGATGTCCCAGAACTTGAACAGCGGCGCGATGGCGCGGCTGAGCTTGGCGTACTGGTCGGCATGGGAGATGACATCCAGCATACTGATGCCCTGCTGAGCCGCCAAATCCGCGATGACTTCGATGGTCGTCGCACCGATTTTGCGCGCAGGCTCGTTGATGATTCGACGAAGTCGGACATCGTCCCGGGGGTTCGCCACGATAGACATATAGGAGTGGATGTCCTTGACTTCCTTGCGGTCGTTGAAGCGCTGGCCGCCCACGATCTTATGCGGGATGCCCGCACGGGTGAAGTAGCTTTCGATGGGGGCCGACTGGGCGTTCATCCGGTAGAGGATGGCGTGGTCGGCCAGATGTCCGCCCTCTTTGAGGTGCTGGCCGATGACGTCCGCGATATGGCTGGCCTCGTCCTGCTCGTTCTCGGCGGTGTAGACCTGCACCTTGTCGCCCTCGCCGTTCTTGGTCCAGAGGGTCTTGCCCTTGCGCTCGGTGTTGTGCTGGATGACACAGTTGGCGGCATTCAGGATATTCGATGTAGAGCGGTAATTCTGCTCGAGTCGGATGGTCCTGGTGCCTTTATAGATGCGCTCGAAGTTGAGGATGTTCTCAATGGTCGCGCCGCGGAAGCGGTAGATGCTCTGGTCGTCGTCGCCCACGACGCAGATGTTCTTTTCCGGGCCGGTGAGCAGGCTCACGAGCCGGAACTGGGCCACACTGGTGTCCTGATACTCGTCCACCAGCAGATATTTGTACTTATTCTGGTAGAACTCCCGCACGTCCTCGTGCTCCGACAGCAGGATGACCGTCTGATAGATGAGGTCGTCGAAGTCGAAAGCTCCGGCCTCCTTGAGCTTCTTTTCATAGGCGGCATAGACCTTGGCCGCAAGAGCGCCCTTCGTGTCCCGGGCCGGGGTCTTCAGGGCCTCTTCCGGGCTGATGAGCTGGTCTTTCCAGCGGCTCATCTGGTTGATGGCGCTTTTGACCGGGAAGAACTTGTCGTCCACGCTCAGCTCTTTGTAGACAGCCTTCATGACACGCTGGGAGTCGTCGCTGTCGTAGATGGTAAAGCTGCGGGGGTAGCCGATCTCCTCGGCCCAGCGGCGGAGAATGCGGACGCAGGCCGAGTGGAAGGTGGAGGCGAACACCTCGTCGCCCTCTTCCCCGCCCAGCATCCGGCGCAGACGCTCTTTCAGCTCACCGGCGGCCTTGTTGGTAAAGGTGATGGCCATGACGTTCCAGCTCCGGACGGCGTCCTTCCGCAGCATCCCGTCCAGCCACGACGGGGCATCGGTGCCGGTCATGATGGCAGTGCGCAGGGCTTTCACATCGTCCTCCGTCACCTCCCGGGGCGTCCACCTGGAGCCGTGGGCCGAGCCGAAGCGGATGAGGTTGGCGATGCGGTTGACCAGCACGGTGGTCTTTCCGCTGCCTGCACCCGCGAGGATGAGCAGAGGGCCGTTGGTGGTGAACACCGCCTCCCGCTGCATATCGTTCAGGCGTCCGAACTGCTTTTCGATATACGTATCACGCAAAGCGCAGAATTGTTGTGCGAGATCTGTTGCCATTGTTTCACCTGTTCTTTTCAATCATTTCTGGATATATCACTTAAAATATAGTATATCACATTTCAAAAAAGTTGTACATAAAAACAATGCAAACAAAAACCGCCCCACCGCGGTCAATACCACGATGGAGCGGAAATTTCAGGAAATGCTTAGCCGAAGATGTTGATGAGGATACCAGCAGCGACGGCGGAGCCGATAACACCGGCCACGTTGGGGCCCATGGCGTGCATCAGCAGGAAGTTGGAGGGGTTCTCGCTCTGGCCGACCTTCTGAGAAACACGGGCAGCCATAGGCACAGCGGAAACGCCAGCGGAACCGATCAGGGGGTTGACCTGACCGCCAGTCAGGATATACATGACCTTGCCGCAGAGAACACCGGCAGCAGTGCCGAAGGAGAATGCGATGAGGCCCAGCACGATGATGAACAGGGTGCGGCTGTTCAGGAAGGTGTTTGCAGAGGTGGTGCAGCCAACAGACAGAGCCAGGAAGATGGTGATGATGTTCATCAGCTCATTGCCGGCGGTCTTCTGGATACGGTCCACGACGCCGCACTCCTTCATCAGGTTGCCCAGCATCAGCATACCGACCAGAACGGCGGCATCCGGCACGATGAGGGAGACGATGATGGTGACCATGATGGGGAAGATGATCCTCTCGGTCTTGGTCACGGTGCGCAGCTGCTTCATCACGACGGTACGCTCCTTTTTGGAGGTCAGGGCCTTCATGATGGGGGGCTGGATGACGGGCACCAGAGCCATGTAGCTGTAGGCCGCGACGGCGATGGAGCCCAGCAGCTCAGGAGCCAGACGGGAGGTGACGTAGATAGCGGTGGGGCCGTCTGCGCCGCCGATGATGGAGATGGCGGCAGACTGCTTCTGGGTGAAGTCCACCAGACCGGTAGCAGCCAGCAGACGAGCGCCCATGTAAGTGCCGAAGATACCGAACTGAGCGGCAGCGCCCAGCAGCAGGCTCTTGGGGTTGGAGATCAGGGGTGCGAAGTCGGTCATGGTGCCGATGCCGAGGAAGATCAGCGGCGGGTAGATGCCCAGCTTGACGCCCATGTAGAGCATATCGGCCAGACCGCCGTTGTTCAGGATCTCGATCCACATCGGGTGCTCGAGACCATCACCAACGAAGTACTGCATGTGGATAACGCCGCTGCCGGGCAGGTTGGCAAGGATCATGCCGAATGCCATGGGCAGCAGGATCAGGGGCTCAAATTCCTTCACGATGGCCAGGTACAGCAGGAAGCAGCCCACGCAGATCATAATCGCGTAGAGGTAGCCGCCCGGCTCACCGAACCGTGCAAAGCCGGAACTCTGGAAAATACCGACCAGAGTATCGATAAACTGTGTCATGTTTTTCCTCCTGTGTTAAAAAGGTGCGGTGGTGTCGTTGACACCAGCCTTGCTCCAGCCATTTGCAGCACGGCGCACGGCCTTCAGGGTGTACTTGCCATTGCCCATGGCATGGATGGCAGCCATAATTGCGGCAACCACATCGCCGGGGATGCCTTCCTCCACCACAGGGGCGGGAGCAGCCTGCTGCACGGGGGCGGCGGGCTTTGCGGCAGCCTTGGGAGCTGCAGGCTCCTTGGCTGCCTTCTTCTTGGCGGCCATACCGTCGAAGATCTTGCCTTCCAGCGTGATGATGAGCATCAGCAGGATAAGGATGGCAAACACCAGCACGATACCGGTAATGGTGATAACCACATCAGAACCCAGATTCATGGTCTTCCTCCTAATAATAATTTACTCCGCACTCCGGAGCAGACCCCGGCGCGCAAAAAGCGATTTGACAATATTATACAATATTTCCCGACCCGATTCAACAAGTATGAACAAAATTTTGTTGCAACTTTTCCAATTTCTTAACAAGCCGGGTCAGGGCCCCGGTTAACGGCGGCCCATGCGGGGGGTCGCATCCAGGAAGCCGGTCTCCAGCTTATCGTTCAGGCCCAGGCTCATGGCGGTGCCCAACGCCACGCAGTTCACGGGATCGGGCGAGACGGTCACATCCACCTTGAGCTCCTGGCTCAGGTATTCGGGCAGGCCGTGCAGCTGTGCGCCGCCGCCGGTCAGCACCACACCATTGCGGAAGATATCGCCTGCCAGCTCGGGCGGGGTCTTTTCCAGCACCTGATGGGCGGCAGTGCCGATCTGCTCACTCAGCATCATCACAGGCTCGTAGAGGTCGCTGGTGGAAACATTCACCTTGATGGGCAGGCCGGTCAGCAGGCTGCGGCCCTTCACCTCCATCGTCTCGTCAAAATCAGCCTTCTGGGGGCAGCAGGCGACATTCTTTTTCAGCTGCTCTGCGGTACGCTGGCCGATGGCAATGCTGAACTTGTTGCGGACATGCTTCAGGATCTCGTCATCATAGTGGTTGCCCGCCACACGGACACTGGTGGCCTTGACCTTGCCGCCCAGAGACAGGACAGCGATATCGGTGGTGCCGCCGCCGATATCAATGATCATCCGGCCATCGGGCTGGGTGATGTCGATGCCGGAACCCAGTGCAGCGGCAATGGGCTCATCGATCAGGTAGACCTGACGGGCACCGGCGGCCATCACGGCCTCCACCACGGCATCACTCTCAATGCCGGTGATGGCAGCAGGCACGCAGACAGCCACCCGGGGCTTGACCATGTGGGAGCTGTACACCTGATTCACAAACCGGCAGATCAGCTCCCGGGTCATGGTGTGGTCGCTGATAACACCGTCCTTCAGCGGGAAAATGGCGGAAATATAGTTGGGGGTGCGGCCTACCATGGCCAGGGCCTTGTCGCCCACCTCCAGCACGGAGTTCTTGCGGGTATCCATTGCCACCACGCTGGGCTGGTTGAGCACGACCCCCTGCCCTGCCTGTGCAATGATAATGGTCGTTGTGCCCAGATCGATGCCGATGTCATTCTGTGCCATAATGAAATGTTCCTTTCTCTGCTCCCCTGTTTTCTATCGTAAATGCCCGTTCGGGCGGGAAATCAAATCAATTTATATTGTAGCATAAGCCAGTAAAAAAGTATAGACCAAACCTCTCCTAGTAGGAGAGCTGGCGCAAAGCACCTGAGAGGTTATTCCGCCGCCATCTGTTCCGGCGGCAGATTCTCTTTCAGCAATTCACACAGGCCGCTGTACCGCAGGTTCTGCCGGACATTGGACATCATCCGGTTCACCACGTCCCGCCGCCCGGCCACGATGCACAATTTGCGGGCGCGGGTCACGCCGGTGTAGAAGAGGTTGCGGTAGCAGAGCCTTGGCGGCACCTGCGCCACCGGCAGCACCACCGCCGGGAACTCGCTGCCCTGGCTCTTGTGCACCGTGATGGCGTAGGCGATCTCCAGCTCGTTCAGGTTTTCCGCCGGGTAGAGCAGGCGGCGGTCATCCATCCGCACCACCATGGAGCGGTCGCGCATGTTGATGGATTCCACAATGCCGATATCGCCGTTATAGGCTCCCACGCCCTGCTCCCCGCCAATGCGGTTCCAGACGATCTCGTAGTTGTTCCGCACCTGCATCACCTTATCGCCCACCCGGAACACCCGGGAGGCGCTCTGGAGCTGGGGTTTGCCCTTTTGCTCCGGGTTGAGCAGGTTCTGCAGCTCCACATTCAGCGCCTGGGTGCCGGTAGGTCCCAGCTTGGTGGGGCAGAGCACCTGGATATCCCGGACAGGGTCAAAACCATAGCTCCGGGGCAGACGGGTGGTAACAAGATCGCACACCAGTTTCTGCGCCGCATCGCCGTCCGATTCCAGAAAGAAGAAATCGTCTGTCTTACCGCCCTTCTGCAGCGGCTCACTGCTGATGATGTGGTGGGCGTTCTCCACAATAAGGCTGCGTCTGGCCTGCCGGAAGATCTCGTTCAGGCAGACGGTGGGCACCAGCCCGGAGCGGATGACCTCGCCCAGAATGTTACCGGGCCCCACGCTGGGCAGCTGGTCGGCATCGCCCACCATAATAATGCGGCAGCTGTACCGCAGGGCTGCAATGAGCGCCTGAAACAGCTTCACATCCACCATACTCATCTCATCCAGAATGACCACATCGCATTTGAGCAGGTTCTTGTCATTGTGGATGAAGCTGACCACACCGCCGGAGTAGTCCACCTCCAGCAGGCGGTGGATGGTAGAGGCCTTGCGGCCGGTCAGTTCACTCAGCCGTTTGGCCGCACGGCCCGTGGGAGCACAAAGCGCCACCCGGTCGGCCTGATGTTCCAGCAACTGCAGGATGGCGTTGACCGTGGTGGTCTTACCGGTGCCGGGGCCGCCGGTCAGCACAAGGCAGTTTTCGGTCATGGCCTTGCGGATGGCTTCCCGCTGCAGGGGCGCATAGGCAAAGCCCTGGGTCAGCTCCAGCACCTGAATGTTTTTATCAAGGTCCCGCACCGTCTGCTTTTCCCGCTTCGCCAGCAGGGCCAGCCGGTCGGCAATGGCCTGTTCTGCTTCCAGCAGGTCAGGCAGATAGATATACGGCACCGCCTCCAGCATCTTTACGCCAAGCTGCCCGGTCTCAATGCAGTGGTCCAGTGCACGGGCCAGCTTTTCGGGCGGCTGCTGGATGAAGTGGGATGCCGTGTCCAGCAGCTGCGCACGGGGCAGGCAGGTGTGGCCGTTGCCCGCGTTGTGGCGCAGGGTGCGCAGAAGCGCTGCTTCCAGCCGCTGGGTACAGTCCCCTTCCATGTGGTAATACTGTGCAATGCTGTCCGCATGGCGGAAATCCAGCTGCAGGGGTTCCCCACAGAGCAGATAAGGGTTCTGGGAGATGGCCTGCATGGCACTGGGGCCAAAGACGCGGAACACCTCCATGGCGCGGCGGGGGCTGATCTCGAACTGCGCCAGATAGGCGATCAGTTCCCGCATTCCGAACATCCGCTTGAACTCCTGCTGGATGCGGTCAGCTTTGTCCGCCGAGATGCCGGGGATCAGGGTGAGCTGAGCGGGGTCGTTGGCGACCACCTCCAGCGCCGCCGCGCCGAATTTGTCGATGATCTTATTGGCCGTGCGCGCCCCGATATAAGGCAGGGAGCCGCTGGCAAGAAAGGCGTATACCGCTTCCAGATCCTTCGGCATATCGGTCTCGCACTCCTGGGCGTGGAACTGGCGGCCATAGGTGGCGTGGTTCTCATATTTACCGCGGCAGACCACGCTCTCGCCCGCATGGAGCTCGCCCACGATCCCGCACACCACGGTGACCGTGCCGCCGCCGGAAATTTCAAACACCGTGTAGCCGTTATCCGGGTTCTCGTAGATAATGTCCTCCACCGTTCCCTCGATCTGTTCCAGCTCCATGCTCCTCACCCCCTTGTGACATAATTATTTATAGTATAATCGTTTTGGTGTTATTTGTAAAGGAATTGGGCAGGCCCTGCTCTTTACAACCTCTCAGCTTTGGCGTTGCGTGAGGCTTTTCTTCTTTGCCAAGGCCTCCCCTACTAGGCAACAAAAGAGCCGCCCTTCTGCGGTTTCGCAAAAGAGCGGCTCAATTTTTACAAGTTTGCGTGCGGTCTTGCTTTTTCCTGTTTCAGCTTCCGGAACACAACGATATACGCCGGGATCAGGAAGAAGCAGGCAAAGAACCAGGCCACCGGGTTTGCAATGCAGGCGGCAAAATAGCCCCACAGCGGCACGAACAGGAAGCCCACCATAGCACGGGCGATCATCTCCGCCACACCGGCAAACATAGCCAGGCTGGAATAACCCAGACCCTGAATGGTGTAGCGGTAAATGATAAGGACCGCCAGCGGGATATAGAACACGCTGTTCCAGAAGATGAAGCTCTGGGCGTTGGCCATGATCTCGGTCTGGCTACTCTCAAGGAACAGGCCGATCAACGCCTTATCCAGCACGCGCAGGATCAGGAAGGATGCCACACTGTACACACAGCCGATGCCCAGGGCGGTGTTCACACCCTTGTTCACACGGTTCAGGTCGTGGGCACCCATGTTCTGGCTGGCGTAGGTGGTCATGGCCGTGCCAATGCTCTCCAGCGGGACGGACAGGAACTGTGCCGCCTTGCCGCCTGCAGTCTGTGCTGCCACGATGTCACTGCCCAGACCATTGACTGCACCCTGCAGCACAACGGAACCGATGGCCGTGATGCTGCACTGCAGACCCATGGGGATGCCCATGCCGCACAGCTTGACACAGTGCTGTCTGCTCAGGCGGCTTTCTTCTTTGTTCCAGCGCAGTTCATTATAATGCTTGAGGATGTACCACAGGCTGCCCAGACCGGCCACTGCCTGGCTGAACACGGTGGCGAATGCTGCACCGAACACGCCCATCTTGAAGGTGATGATGCAGAGCAGATCCAGCCCGATGTTCAGAAAGCTTGCCACCAGCAGGAAGTACAGGGGCCGCTTGCTGTCACCCAGAGCGCGCATCAGGGCGCTGGTCATGTTGTACAGCAGCGTAAACGGGATGCCGATAAAGATGGTGCGGATGTAGATGTCCGCCAGATCAATGATGTTGTCCGGGGTATTGGTCCAGACCAGAATGGAACGGGTCATGGCCACCGTGACCACGGTAAGCACTGCGGCAAAAAAGACACTCAGCCAGACAGCATTGGCGGTGTAGCGGCGCATCTCCACATAGTCTTTCGCACCGAATGTCCACGAGATGGGGATGGAGAAGCCGCAGGCAATGCCATTGACAAAGCCCAGCACCAGATAGTTCAGACCACCCACACTGCCGACTGCCGCCAGCGCTTCCACGCCCACAAAGCGGCCCACGATGATGGTATCTGCCAGATTATAGAACTGCTGGAACAGGCTGCCCAGCATCAGCGGCACCGCAAAGGCAAGGATCAGCTTGAGCGGGCTGCCCTGCGTCATATCTTTCGTCATACGCACGTTCCTCCTTGGGAAAGCATCACAGACCTTATAACACGAATTTTTTCCGACAAAAACGCCCTGCCGCGCAATGGGCAGGACGTTTTTGTTCATGTGAGTATTATATCAGGTTGCGATGAATTTTCAAGAGGTTTTTTCAAATTTTTCAGTGCTTCCCGGCCAGATGCTTCAGCAGCTGGAACAGAATGCTCCAGAAACCTGTTCCGGCATTGCCCGAAGGCGGGGTCTCCTCATCCGGAATGCTCAACGGCGTATCATCCTCCGTGATGCACATAGCGACCGACACACCAGATTCGTCCTGAGCAGCCCAAACCTACTCTGTACAGCAAAACCGCCCCGGCGTACGTTTCTGCACGCCGGAGCGGTTCGGGTCATTCTTCATTTTGGACGATTTTCTCAAATGCCTGTTGCAGCGGCGCTTCGATTCCCTGCGCCGCATAAATCGTTGCGATCATCAACTCGTCCGGATCTACCGCAGTGAAATCCAAATCATACCCCGCATTTTCTGCCAACTGTGACAAAAAGACGCGCTGTGTTCGCCCATTGCCCTCCCGAAACGGGTGTAGCTCGTTGGTTCGTTGATAAAGATCCACTAATGCAGCGATAAAATCATTCCTTGCAAGCCCACAAAGAAGATTATTCTGCGCAAGACGCTTAAAAATCGCCGCACTCACCCGTGGGATTTCCTCCACCGGGCAGAACTGCGTTCCTTTTTTGGACAGGTTGACCATCCGTACCTGTCCCGCCCAATCATACAACTCACCGAATAAATGTCGATGGATTGCTTTATAGTGCTCAAAATCAAATGCTGCACATCGGGGGTTCTCTGACCATTGTATCGTTTTGGCCGTAACCAGAACCGATTCTACTGCATTCAGCTCTTTTTGCGTATGCAGATCAAATTTATTGACCAGGACTGTCGTTCCCGGATAGCAGCCGTCCTGAGCCGCTTCGATGGTATAAGGCATTCGTCACCTCCGGGACAGCTCCTGCTTTTTCTGACGTTTCAATGCTTCTCTTACAAGGGTTGCAGTATCGATTTTTCCATCCAGATAGCGCAGGCAGTCTCTCTTTTCCTGCTCTGAGATCTCCAGCCCCTCCATCCGGGCCGATGCCACTGCGTTTGCAAGTGCTCGTTTCCGTGCTACTGTCATTTTTCCGCCCCCCTGTTTTTATCAGTATACCAAAAGACACCCACAGAGTGCAAGAGATAAAACCGCCCCGGCGTGCGTTTCTGCACGCCGGGGCGGTCCGGGTCATTCTGAATAATGTGCGAGGAACTGTCTGGTACGCTCTTCCCGGGGGTGGTCGATGAGCTGTTTGGCCGGGCCCTCCTCCACGACCACGCCGCCATCCATGAACAGGATGCGGTCGGCCACATCGCGGGCAAAGTGCATCTCATGGGTGACAATGATCATCGTGGTCTTGCGGTCAGCAAGATCACGCAGGACCTTCAGCACCTCGCCGGTCAGCTCCGGGTCAAGGGCGCTGGTGGGCTCATCAAAGCAGAGGATATCCGGGTGAAGCGCCAGTGCGCGGGCAATGGCCACACGCTGCTGCTGGCCGCCGGAGAGCTGATGCGGGTAGTGGCCGGCCCGCTCCGAAAGGCCCATCTGCGCCAGCAGTTCTCTCGCCTGCTGTTCCAGCTCCGCGTGGATGGCCTTTTTGTTTGCCTGATATTCCGGACGTTCCTTTGCCAGCAGTTCCCCTGCCAGCATCACGTTCTGCAAGGCCGTGTACTGCGGGAACAGGTTGAAGTTCTGGAACACCAGACCGAAATGGAGCCGCTTTTTGCGGATCTCACTTTCCTTCTGGGTGGCAGGGTCGGCGGCATCCCACATGGTCTCGCCGTTCACCTTGATAATACCCGTGTCAGGCCGTTCCAGAAAATTCAGGCAGCGCAGCAGAGTTGTTTTGCCGGAACCGGACGAGCCGATGATTGCCAGTGCTTCACCCTGCTCCAGATCCAGGGAGATGTCCTTCAACACATGGGTCTCGCCAAAATTTTTCCCGATACCGGAAGCTTCGAGCAACGCCATAATCTATCTGCCTCCTTAGCAGCGGAAATAATCGAGCTTTTTTTCAGCCCAGTTGAACAGGATGGTCAGTGCGCCCACAAACACCAGGAAGAAGAGCGCGGTGGAGAACAGCGGCCAGATCAGGCCCTTTGCGCTATACTCCTTGGCCATCATAATGATTTCCTTGTTGGCAATGGTGTTTGCCAGCGAGGTATCCTTGACCAGCGTGATGATCTCGTTGCCCATGGGGGGCAGGATGCGCTTGACGACCTGAAGCAAGGTCACCTTGAAAAAGATCTGTGTTTTGGTCATGCCAAGCACCTGCCCGGCCTCAGTCTGCCCCTTGGGCACTGCTTCAATGCCGCCGCGGTAGATCTCAGAAAAATAGCAGGCATAGTTGATGGCAAAAGCCACCACCGCCGCCACCATCCGTCCGCCGGAGCCAGAAGGCCAGGGGTTGTTCATGCCCAGCAGGCCGGGGCCCAGATAGATCACAATGATCTGCAGCATCAGCGGGGTGCCGCGGATGATCCAGACAAAGGTCTTGACCAGCCCGGCCAGCGGCTTGCAGCGGCTCATGGAGCCAAACGAGACCACCAGCCCCAGCGGCAGCGCAAACAGCAGTGTCAGGGCAAAGAGCTCACAATTGAGCAGGAACGCGCCGGACAGGCGCATAAGAATCACAGACACAAAAACACACCTTTTTTATTCAGAATCCATATTCCCTTCCATCACCGCCGGTGAAAATTCCCTCTGCTCGGGAGCCTTTCACGCATCGGCAACAAAAAGCCTCCCTCACCGAGGGAGGTCGCATCGCATAGCGATGACGGAAGGAGCTTTTCAACAAATTCAGTCAGCCAGTGCCAGATCGTACTTATCGGCCAGTGCCTGCATGGTGCCATCGGCCTTCAGTGCATCAAAGGCCTCATCCACAGCGGCGGCAGCATCACTGCCCTTGCGGAATGCCACGCCGTACTCCTCGGCGTTCAGCTCGTCCACGATCTTCAGGTCGGCATAGTCAGTGCCCTCACCGATCATGGCGTTGGCCAGGGTCAGGTCAAGTACAGCGGCATCGGCAGTGCCTGCGGCAACTTCCATCAGGCAGTCGGTCTGAACGCTCTTGGAAACGTAATCAGCCTGTGCCAGGTTCTCGTCCCCCTCAATGGCGGCCTCACCAGCGGAACCAGCCTCGGCGACCACGGTCTTACCCACCAGGTCAGCGGTAGAGGTATAATCGGTGCCATCTTTCACAACGACCACCTGTGCATTCTTTGCATAAGCCTTGGTGGTAGCGGCGTTCTGCATGATGTCATCGGTCAGGGTCATGCCGTTCCAGATGCAGTCGATGCTCTTGGCATCCAGCTCCACGACCTTGGTATCCCAGTTGATCTCCACAAACTCCGGCTCCACACCCAGCTTTTCGCAGACAGCAGTTGCCAGCTCGGTATCAAAACCGGTGAAGTTGCCATCGGCATCGGTGTAGTTCATGGGCTCGTAAACAGTGTAGCCAATGACCAGCTTGCCCTTGCCCTTGATGTAATCCAGGTCGCTGCCTGCAGTCTGGGAAACGGCGGCACTGCCGGAAGCAGAGGCCGAAGCAGATGCGGCAGTGGAAGTGGAAGCGGCACCGCCGCAGGCGGCAAGGCTCAGTGCCATGGCACCGGCCAGAAATGCGGATACAAGACGTTTCATATACGGTTCCTCCCTCAGTGGCAAGCAGCTTTGTTTTATTGCTTTATCATGCTAAATTGCTAAACTGTGGTTATAGAATAGCGCGTTTTCTGCCATTTGGCAAGGGGGAAAACTGATTTTTCGCAGTTTGCTCAAATCTTTACCGCTTTACCACGGCAAAGCGGGCAATTTGACAAAACAAAAACGCCGCGTCGGCAGCTGCCAGACGCGGCGAGAGGGTTTCTCTCTGAAAACGCAGCGGAATGCCACCTATCCGGGAGAGCCGGTGTGCGATTGTGAGACCGAAAAGGGTTTCCTCCTCAGCTCAGGGCATCCAGCGCCGCCTTTTGCAGATCGGTGATGTCAATGGTACACAGAGCCTTCAGGTCGGCATCGCCGCCGGAAAGCCCGGCGATCTCGGTGCGGGTCTTGCCCTTGAGGGCATCGCAGAAGCCCTCGCTGTGCTCATACCACTCCTTGCCCAGCGCCGATGCGCCGCGCATCCCGTAGTCCTCGCCCAGCTCCAGCTTGGTCTTGACGAGATCCGGGGCTGTCACACCGCCGTCTGACACCACTGTCAGGGCCGGCTCAGCCATATCCGCAATGGCGCTGGTCACACGGCGGTCCGCATCGGTGGTCAGTGCCACGATGCTCACATCCACCTGCGCATTCACATCCTTGTCATCGGTGGCGGTGATGTCCGAAGTCCCGTTCATCGCTTCGATGCCCAGCGCGGCCCTGTCGCCCCTGGCGGCACCCAGTGCCCTGGCATTGGCGCAGGCCCGGGTCACGGCATCCCGGTAACGGTCCACTGCAATGGTGCACCCGCTCAGCAGGTCGGCATCCGTGGGCTTGCCGTCTTTATCCACTTTGAGCATGGAGACCTGTTCCGGGGTCATGCCGATCAGGTAACTGGCAAAGGCATCCGCCTGTTCCGCCCAGCCCTTTTTCAGGGAAGAGACCTCGGCCAGCGGGTAATCGTCCCCCTTCTGCCGCTTGGTGCGCCAGTCGGTGGGCAGGGTCACATGGCCGGTGCTGTCCGCCGAAACAGACACTTCCAGCTCGTCCAGCAGAACACTTTCCAGTTTCCCCTCGCCATCCAGCAGGACAGCGGCCGCTGCCAGCTCAATTTTCCCTGCCCTGTCCTGATCGGTGGCCTCTGTCACCACACCCAGACCGGTTTTCCATGCCGCTGTCTGGGTCTGTGCGGAGGATGTGCTGCTTCCGCTCATGCTGCCGGAGCTGCCCGACCCGGCGTTCGTTTTGCCGCAGGCGGTCAGCAGCAGCGCCGCCGCCATGGCACAGCTCCAAAGAGCCCGATGGTTCTGATTCATAGATACGCTCCCTTTCCACACGGCCCGTTGGGCCTTTGCCCCATAGTATGTCCAGAAGAGCGTAAGATTACGCAGCCGACGGGAGTTTTCCAAAGCAAGTGTCCGCTGGGGTGGGACCCTGTTGCCGCAGGCAATAGGGCGGGCGATGGAATGGCCCGTTTCACTTGCGTGGAAAAGCTCCCCGAGTGCTGCGCGCAGCCGCTTACATCAACGGACTCAGCAGCCGCAGCACGCTGTCCAGTGCTGTGCCCGGCAGATTGGTGCGGCAGTCGGACCGCATGATCTCCCGGCACTGCGGCAGGGTGCGCTCCACATCCTTCCGCAGAGCGGCGATCTGGCTGTTATGGAAGAGCAGTGTTCCGCACTCAAAATGGAGAAACAGGCTCCGGTAATCCATATTGATGCTGCCCACCACGGCCACGCGGTCATCGCTGACATAGCACTTGGCGTGGAGGAAACCGGGCGTGAATTCATAAATGCGCACGCCCGCCCTGAGCAGGGGCAGATAGTAGGAACGGCTGAGCCGGAACACCAGCTTCTTATCCGGGATCCCAGGCAGGATGAGCCGCACGTCCACCCCGCGCTTGGCCGCACTTTTCAGAGCATCCAGCATCTCCTCGCCCACGGCCAGGTAGGGCGTATAGATATAAACATATCTCTGGGCCTGAGAGAGGATGTCCAGATAGACCGTCTCGGCCAGCGGCTCCTCATCCAGCGGACTGTCCGCGTAGGGCTGCACCACGCCATCCTGCACTGCGGGCAGGCGGATGGGCGCAAAGGCGGTGTAATCGGTCTCCTGCGGGCGGAAGGCGTTCCATACATTGAGGAACATCACGGTAAAGTTCCAGACAGCGGCTCCTTCCAGCCGGATGGCCGCATCCTTCCAGTAGCCAAAGCGCTGCTCTGCATTGATATACTCATCCGCCAGATTCACGCCACCGGTGTAGGCCACATTGCCGTCAACCACCACGATCTTGCGGTGGTCGCGGTGGTTCATCACCAGCGAGACCAGCGGCACCACCGGGTTGAAAGGGATGCAGCGGATATGCGCCCTCTCCATGCGGATGACAAAATCACTGGGCAGGCCCAGCAGGCTGCCAAAATCATCGTAGATCAGCCGCACATCCACGCCCTGGGCGGCCTTGCGGCGGAGGATCTGCTCCACACCGTCCCACATTTTGCCGGAACGGAGGATAAAAAATTCCAGAAAGATAAATTTTTCCGCCTTGTCCAGATCCGCCAGCAGCTGGGGATACATCTCCTCCCCGCAGGAAAAGTAGTGAGCAGCGGTATCCCTCCAGGCCGGATACGGCCCGAACTTTGCCACATAGCGGCTCAGGTTCCGGCTGGAGATATCCAGCGCATCGGTCTGGCCCTCGGGCTGGGCAAGCTCAGTCTGATGGGCCTGTTCCACCTTCTGCATCCGCTCCCGCAGATGCTTGGCGGGGGCCTTGTTGCCAAAAGCCAGATAAAGCGCGCCGCCCAGCAGGGGCAGAAGGCCGATCAGAACGATCCAGCCGATCTTATAAGCGCTGTTTTCATCCTTGCGCACCAGATACAGCACGATCAGGATGCTCAGCGCCTTCAGGGCACCGTTCAGCCAGACCCGCCCCGCCGTGAACGACCAGAATGCCCAGAGCAGCCAGAGCACCTGTAAAGCCACCAGCACCACTGTGATCGTGACACGGTTGAAGATGCGGTTGAAAAACTTGACGATGGGCAATCTGAACATGTGGTAACCCTCCCCTGCCGCCCACGGCGATTTTTGATGCTGTTAGTATAGCGCAGAGCGGAAGATTTTGCAAACAAAAAAGCGCCCACAACGGCTTTCCCCGCTATGAGCGCCTATTCAATCGTGGCAGAATTTTTCCCGAGGGTTGTCCGCTTATGCTTCCGCGTCCTCATAACCAACCAGCAGGCCGCCCAGCTCTGCATAATAGCTGCACAGACCGCCGCATTCGCTGATGTCCACCTTTGCTCCATCAAACACAGCCTTTACCATGTGCTTCAGGCGCTCGGCGGCGGCGGGATTGCCGCAGTGAGAGATATGGAGCCTGCCGTTGGTGTAGCCGTGCTCCTTGAGTTCCAGCACGATGCGTTCCAGCGCACCATGCTCACCACGGGTCTTGCAGAGAACATCCAGCTCTCCGGCCTCACTTGCCTGTCCGATGACCCGGATGCCCAGCATCCGCGCCATAGCAGCAACAGCAGGCTTCACGCGGCCATTGCGGGCCAGATTGGCCAGCGACTCCAGCGAGAAGAGCAGATGGGTGTGCTTGTGGTAGCGGAGCATCTCTTCACAGACCTCGTCAAACTCCTTGCCCTCAGCCAGCAGATCCCGCAGATGCTCGGCCAGCAGGCGCTGCTCCGGGCCGGTGGAAAGGCTGTCCAGCACGAACACCCGCTTGCCGGGGTTCTCCTGCTGGTATTCCTCGGCGGCCAGCTGGGCGGCATTGTAGCTGCCGGACAGAGTGCCCGTGATGGTGATGGCATACACCTCGTCGGCTCCCTCGTAGGCGGCCAGCCAATCGCTGACGTTGGGGCAGGAAGTCGAGGTCTTTCCCTTATAGGTGCGCAGGGTCTGGGCCATGCCCAAGGCATCCATTGTGCCGTTGTCCAGATATTCGGCATCGTCGGTGATGATCTTCAGGGGAACGCATTCAAAATCCACGCCCTGCAAGGTGTACAGGCTGGCGGAGGAATCCACAACAATCTTGGTGTTCATAAGCATTTATCTCCATTCCGGCGGCAGAGGATGCCGCAGTTTTTCCTGTTGTTTGAATCACTATATCAGTTTTTCAAAAACCTGTCAACTGTTTTCTTGAATTATTTCAAAAGTTTTTAATTTCCTGTTGACCGCATTTCCAAAACATGGTATACTGTCCGCATGAAATTAGAATCAAACCGCCGCGTTGCGGCCTGCGCCGCAGGGTTTGCCCTGCCCCGGTATGCAGAACTCCCCACCGTAGGGCTTTATCTGGATCAGAGTGTACAGTTTGTCAACGGGTGTTTCTGCACATTTCAGGGGGTGGAGCTCACCGCTTCCATGGTGAGCAACTACGTTAAGAAAGGGATCATCAGCCACCCCATCAAAAAGAAGTATACCCGGGATCAGCTGGCCTGCCTGATCTACATCGTGGTTTCTAAAAATGTCCTGTCCATGGAAAATATCGACAGCCTGTTCAAGATGCAGCAGGCGCATTATACCTCCGCGCAGGCGTATGATACCTTTTGCGATGAGCTGGAGAGCTACCTGCCCTATGTGTTCGGCCTGACCAAAAGCTTTTCCGAGCTGGAGCCGGATGTTGATGATGCACGCAAGCTCCTGCGCAGCACCATCATCTCGGCTGTGAACAAGATCTATCTGGACTGCGTTTTCACCGACCTGCGGCAGGAGCAGGCCCTCTGGCCCGATATCCTGCCGGATCTGGCATAACAACAAAAAAGGCCCTCTCCGTCATGCTTTGTAAAGCAATGATGGAGAGGGCCTTTTTTTCTTAAAATGTAAGCGTGGGGCTGATCTCATTGCGGCGCTGAGCCTGCACGATGCAGTCCTTTTCCGGCACGACACCTGCCGCACCCAGGGTGTTGAACATGGTCTGCAAAGCAAGCGCTGGGGTGTTGTTCTCCTGCGAGAGATGGCAGAGGGCAAACTTCTTGCATCCCTCCTGGATCAGCTCCAGCAGCTTTGCCGAGCACTCATCGTTGGAGAGGTGGCCCCGGTTGGACTCGATGCGGGAGCGCAGGTAGTAAGGATACCGCCCGCTGCGGAGCATGTGGAGGTCGTAGTTGCTTTCCAGCGCCACCAGGTCACAGCCGCTCAGGGCCTGATGCACCGGCGGGGTCAGGACTCCCAGGTCGGTGGCAATGGTCATGGTCTTGTTGTCCGGGGTGTGGATGCGGTAGCCCACGCAGGGCACGTCATGGCTGGTGGGGAACATCGTCACGCCGAAATCTCCCACATCCTCTTCCCCGCCGGACAGGGTGCGCAGCTCACAGGTGGCGGGCACAATGCCGCTTGCATCCAGAAAATCCAGCGTATCGTCTGCGCCGTATACCGGCAGCGGATTCTTTTTGAGGAAGGTAGCCAGCCCCTTGACGTGGTCAGAGTGCTCGTGGGTGACCAGAATGCCCGCACAATCGCTGATGTTCAGGCCCAGCTCCTTGAGTGCCGCCGAGGTAGTGCGCACACCCTTTCCCATATCAATGATGATGTACTTTTCCCCCGTGCGCACCACGCTGCAGTTGCCGGAGGAGCCAGAGTATAACGAGATGAATTCAGACATTTCAAACCTCAAGAAACGAACCTCTCCGTCGTTGCTTCACAAAAGCTCCCTGTCAGGGGAACTTCTGCAAAACAGACTGAGAGGTTCTGAATGATCACATTGCCGATTCCAGTGCGGCGGGCATCCGCTCCACCTTGCTGATCTCAGCGCCCAGGCCGCGCAGCTTTTCCACGATGTTCTCATAGCCGCGCTCAATGTGGCCGATCTCCTCGATCTCGCTGGTGCCGTCTGCCATCAGGGCAGCAACGACCATGGCCGCACCGGCACGCAGGTCAGAAGCGCGCAGGGGGGCGGGGTTCAGTTTGTCCACACCCTCAAACACGGCCACCTGACCGTCCACCTGCACCACTGCGCCCATCTTGCGCAGCTCGTCCACATAGCGGAAGCGGTTATCCCACACGCTCTCGGTGATGGTGGAGGTACCCTTTGCCACGCTGAGCAGCACACCCATCAGGGGCTGCATATCGGTGGGGAAGCCCGGGTGGGGCATGGTGTTGATCTTCAGCGGCAGGATATCGCCCTTGCGGGAGACGCGGACGGAATCATCGAATTCCTCCACATCCACACCGGCACGGCGGAGCTTTGCCGTGATGGGTTCCAGATGCTTGGGGGTGACATTTTTGATCAGAACGTCGCCGCCGGTGGCAGCAGCGGCAACCATGTAGCTGCCCGCCTCGATCTGGTCAGGGATGATGCTGTAAGTGCAACCGTGCATCTTTTCCACGCCGCGCACCTTGATCACATCGGTGCCGGCACCGCGCACATCCGCGCCGCACATATTCAAAAAGTTTGCCAGATCAACAACATGGGGCTCCTTGGCGCAGTTTTCCAGAATGGTCTGGCCCTGTGCCATCACAGCGGAGAGCATACCGTTCATGGTAGCGCCCACGCTGACCTTATCAAAGAAGATATGGGCACCGTTCAGTTCCTTGGCACGCACGGTGATCATGCCGTAGTCCACGCTGTCCTCTGCACCCAGTGCGCTGAACACCTTGAGGTGCTGGTCGATGGGGCGGGGGCCCAGATTGCAGCCGCCGGGCATGGCCACCTGTGCCTTGCCAAAGCGGGAGAGCAGCGCACCCAGGAAGTAGTAGCTGGCACGCATCTGGCGGGACAGATCGTCCGGGACGTTGGTGCTGTTCAGGTGGGTGGTGTCGATCTCGTAGGTATTGCGGTTCAGCATCTTGATGCTGGCACCCAGGGTGCTCAGGATCTTCAGGCTGACTGCCACATCACTGATGTCCGGCAGGTTTTCGATCACACAGACATCTGCCGCCAGAATGGTGGCAGGCAGAATGCCCACAGCCGCATTTTTTGCACCGGAAATGGTAACTTCGCCATGCAGGGGCTTGCCGCCCGTAATAACAAACTTTTCCAATTTTATAATCTCCTTGTCGCAGGCCCGCCAGCGGCAGGGCCACTCAGGGTTCTTGCTTGATCTCTCCGCGCACCGCTGGGCACACACCCTCACGATACAACTATCTTATTATACACAACTTCGGGCAAAAAGCAAAGCCCCCTTTTCCCCTGCCCGATTATTTTCTGTTTTGCCCAGAATCTGCGGAGATATTCGACATTTTTGTTTCTTATTTCAAAAATTTTACAATCAGCGCCCCTTACCAGACGCAATCCTCGCTGCAAGTCTCCTTGATCCAGCCCAGTTGATAGGCCTTGACCAGCTGTTTCAGGTCATGCACCCGCTCCCGCAGGATCTCGCCCTCGTCCGTCTCTTCCACCAGAATGCGGTGGTTCTCCGTTTCCAGAATGTTCTTCTGCGACACGATGTCGATGTTTTCGTTCACGGCCTTTTCAGCACTGACAAAGGGCTGATGGGTCCGCAGGGACATGGTGCGGCTGGAGTACACCAGCGTGTACCCTGCAATGCCGGTCTTTTCATGGTAGGCGCGGCAGAACCCGCCGTCAATGACGACCAGACGGCCCCCGCCCTTGATGGGACTCTCGCCGCTCTTCTCCCGCACCGGCACATGGCCGTTAACGATGTGGCTGGTGCCGGGCAGACCGAATTCCGCCAGGATACGGCGGCAGGCGGCCTCTTCATTGTACCATGTATAATAGGGGTCCTTGACTTCCTCGTGGGTGGCGGGGTCGGCAATATACAGCCGCTCAAAGGTGGTCATGGCGCTGCGGCCGAACAACGGCGACAGCTTGCCGCACCACAGATACCACAAAAAGTCCTGACCGCTCCGCCGGGCCGCGCTGCTCTCGGGGGCAAAGTAGCCGCGGCGTGCCCGCTCGTCACAGTAGTCCATCAAGCCGCGGCCCGAGTAGTTGTGTCCCTCGAACCGCTCCACGGCAAAGCTGCCGTTTTTGGTCATGGGCACCACGCCGTGGTAGAGCAGGTTGCCGTTCTCGATGTGGTAAACGCTGCCCTTGGCATACAAAAATTCCACATGCTGCTGCAAGCGCTCGCTCTGCCGGAAGGATTCCACCAGCTTGCGGAGCACCAGCCGCTCATCATCATTCAGGGCGGCGGGGTCTGCCGGATCCACGGTGGGGAAGCTGGTGTCCCGCAGGGGGTATGCCTGCCCGTTCAGGGTCACTGTTCCCTTTTTCCAATCGATGTGCCGCAGGAAATCCCGACCCTGCATCTTGAAATCCGGGTTGCGGTCGATGACCTTGCACTCCATCTTGAGCATCAGAATGGTCACGGCCTTGTGCATCACGGCACAGCGGTGGAGCATTCCCTCGGTGTAAGGGCCGCGCGCCGCGTCGGTGTGGGGCATCCAGAGGGTCAGGTCGTCATTTCCGTAGAACTGCTCGGCCATCCGCTGCAGATGCCGCAGGTTGATGCCGTAGCAGTCCTCAAGCATGGCATGGTTGTGGTAGGCCAGTGTCGTTTTGAGCACAGTGCAGACACAGATGGGACTTCCGGCGGCGGCACCCATCCAGACCACATCATGGTTGCCCCACTGGATATCCACATGGTGGTGGCGCATGAGCCGGTCCAGTATGATATCAGGCCGGGGGCCGCGGTCAAACAGGTCGCCCACGATGTGCAGCTTGTCCACAGCCAGCCGCTTGATGAGCTCACACAGCCGGACGATGAACCGGTCGGCGCGGCCATTTTCGATGATGCTGCCCACGATCTGCCCATAATAAAGGTCCTTGTCGTGGTCCTCAAAGTGGGCATGGAGCAGCTCATCCAGAATATACCCGCAGCTGGACGGCAGGCAGGAGCGCACATGCTCCCGGGTATGCTTGGAGGACACCAACCGGCAGATATCAATGAGCTGAAGCAGGGTCTCTGTGTACCAGTGGTCAAGCGCTTCTTCATCCGCGCACCCAGCTTTGAGCTGGGGCAGCTTCTCGTTGGGGTAATAGATGAGCGTTGCCAGCCCGGCACGGGTCTGCTCCGGCACACTGTCCCCCAGCACAATATCCACCTTTTCCCGGATGACACCCGAAGCCGAGTTCAGGATGTGGACAAAGGCCTCGTTTTCACCATGCAGGTCGCTCATAAAATGTTCGGTGCCCTTGGGCAGCTTGAGCAGGGCCTGGGTGCTGATGATCTCACTGGCGGCGGCTGCCTGCGAGGGGTAATCCCGTGCCAGCAGGGACAGATATTTCAAATGATCCCGGATCTCCTCGTTTTCGGTGCGCATGACATCCTCCGTCTGATATGTAGTATTTTTGCATGATATATAATATTCTATCATAGTATACCACATTCCATATCATAAATGGTATAATAAACAAGAGTAATTCTGTCAAATCTTTTGCAAAGGACTTGGATATTATGCCCAAAACCATTTCTGTTGCCGTGCCGGAAGCCTGCACTCTCTGCCCCCGGCAGTGCAAAGCCGACCGGGCCGCCGGGCAGACGGGCTTCTGCGGGGCGGGCCGCACCCTGAAAGCGGCCCGCGCGGCCCTGCACTTCTGGGAGGAACCCTGCATCAGCGGCACCCGGGGCAGCGGCACGGTGTTTTTCTCCGGCTGCACCCTCAAGTGCTGCTTCTGCCAGAACTACCCCATCAGCGCCGAGGGGCTGGGCAGGGAGATCACCGTAGAGCGCCTGGCCGAGATCTTTCTGGACCTGCAGGCGCAGGGAGCCCACAACATCAACCTTGTCACGCCCGGGCAGTGGCGGCCCTGGATCATCGCCGCCCTCGACCTGGCCCGAGCGCAGGGGCTGCATCTGCCCATCGTCTGCAACACCGGCGGCTACGAGACCGTGGAGAGCGTGCACGCCTGGCGCGGTTTCATCGACATCTGGCTGGCCGACCTGAAATATGTTTCCCCTGCCCTTTCGGCAGAGCTTTCCGCCGCGCCGGACTATTTTGCGCAGGCCAGGCCCGCCATTGAAGCCATGATGGCTCAGGCCGGGCACCCTGTTTTTGACAGCGAGGGCATCCTGCAGCGGGGCGTGATCCTGCGCCACCTTGCCCTGCCCGGCCATGTGGACGACAGCTTTGCCGTGCTCGATCAGATGGCGGCTTGGAACAAGGCCGACCCCGGGTGCTTCCTGCCCAGCGTGATGAGCCAGTACACCCCCTTCTATCAGGCGGCAGACCACGGCATCGGGCGGCGCATCACCACCTACGAATACCGCCGGGTGGTCAACTACGCCATGGATTTGGGCCTCAGTTCTGGTTATATGCAGCAGAAGAGCAGTGCAAAGGAAGAGTATACGCCCAGCTTTGACCTGACGGGGGTGTGAACCCCGCCGTCATCCCTGCGGGATTCTTTCGTCAAAACAACCAAAATTTCTTTTTCTTTTTCTCTCGGCCGAAACAGCATTTGCTTGCTATCCGGTGCGCTGTGCGGTATAATGGATACAACAATGTGTTCTCACATAGAATGGATCCCAGAAACGACTTTTTTAGGAGGAGCGTTATGGAACACTACAATCCCATCCTCGGCAGCGAGCCCAACGGCCAGAAATTTATCACCTGCGGCGAGATCATGCTCCGTCTGACTCCGCCGAACTACGAAAAGATCCGCATGGCATCCAGCTTTGAAGCCAGCTACGGCGGCAGCGAGGCCAACATTGCACTGGCCCTGGCCAACCTGGGTGTGGACAGCACCTTCTTCAGCGTAGTGCCCAACAACAGCCTGGGCAAGAGCGCGGTGCGCTGGCTGCGCTCCAACGATGTGCATTGCACCCCCATGATCCTGACCGAGCCCAACGAGACCCCCTCCAACCGGCTGGGTACTTATTATCTGGAAACCGGCTACGGCATCCGCGCTTCCAAGGTCATCTATGATCGCAAGCACAGTGCCATTACCGAGTATGACTTCTCCCAGGTCGATCTGGACGCTCTGCTGGACGGCTACGACTGGCTGCACCTGAGCGGCATTACCCCGGCACTGGGCCCCAACTGCCGCGGACTCATCATCGATATGCTCAAGGTGGCCAAAAAGAAGGGCCTGACCGTCAGCTTTGACGGCAACTTCCGCTCTACCCTGTGGAGCTGGGAGGAAGCCCGCGATTTCTGCACCGAGTGCCTGCCTTATGTTGACGTTCTGCTGGGCATTGAGCCCTACCACCTGTGGAAGGACGACAACGATCACAGCAAGGGCGACTGGAAGGACGGCGTGCCCCTGCAGCCCAGCTATGAGCAGCAGGACGAGATCTTCCAGCATTTCATTGCCCGCTACCCCAACCTCAAGTGCATTGCCCGCCATGTGCGCTATGCCCACAGCGGCAGCGAGAACAGCCTCAAGGCCTTTATGTGGTACGACGGCCACACCTTTGAGAGCAAGCTCTACACCTTTAATATTCTGGACCGCGTGGGCGGCGGCGATGCCTTTGCCAGCGGTCTGATCTATGCCATGCTGCACAACTATAAGGCTATGGATATGGTCAACTTTGCCGTAGCAAGCAGCGCCATCAAGCACACCATCCACGGCGATGCCAACATCACCGACGATGTCAGCTCCATCCGCAACCTGATGAACATGAACTACGACATCAAGCGGTAAGCTTTCCGCTCTCAACCCGTTCCCGGATTTTCCCCGGGGACGGGTTCTTTTTTATTGCCCGCGATGCTGGAAAAACCTTTTCTTGTACATTCCTCCAAACTTTTTTGTGAGTTCCTACAATTCCATTGACAGAGAATTCCATGCATGGTATTCTTCAAATTGGCATTATTACCTTTTTTTGCCATTCACTCTATGTCGTTTTTCTGCGGCACCAATCCATGAAAGCGGGGAAATCCATGAAAAAACGGTTTGTCAGTCTATTAGTGGCACTCAGCATAACGTTAACATTCCTACCCATCGGAGCAGTAGCAGCGACTCCGATTAGGATAGGCAACCTCAAATATACAGTTAACGCCGATGGAGAATCAGTTACAGTTTCCGGTACATCAGGAAACCCTACACAACTTAACATTGAGAGCTCAATTTCAAGCAATGGCAGGAACTATACTGTAACCGAAATTGCAACGTGGGCCTTTAATAAATGTAACACGCTTACGGAAGTTACATTGCCTAATACGGTGGACGAAATTGGATACCAGGCATTCTTTAACTGTTCCAATCTAACTAATGTTACAATCCCTGAAGGTGTTACAAAAATCGGCCAAGCTGCTTTTTATGGTTGTTCTCAGTTAACAAGCATTACGATTCCGAGTACCATCACAGATATGGATACGGCTTTTTCAGGAAATACCGCATTATCTCAAGTCACCTTAACAAACGGCATTCCCAAAATCAGTAGTCACGCTTTTGAGCGTTGTACAGAGTTAAGAGAAATAAAAGTACCCATAAGTGTGGATGAAATCTGCCCATTTGCATTTAATGGATGCACAGGTCTTACAAGCGTGACCCTTGAAAAGGGTATTAACATTATAAATAGCAACGCATTCAAAGATTGCACAGAACTAAATGATGTAAAATATAATGGATATAAAACAGACTGGGAAAAAGTCAGAGTTAATAACGCAGGCAATGATACACTAACCAGCAAAGTTCAGTATCTGTGTGATATCAACTTTGATTTGGACGGTGGCACTATAAATGGTAGTGACACTATGGCCACGCAGACTGTTTACAGCAACGAGAAGCTAGGAACTGCAAAATGCTACCCGAATGACCAGCCGTTTGTAGTTCCCACCGACCCTGTAAGAGAAGGTTATACATTTCTTGGCTGGTATACACAGGCAGAAGGCGGCATAAAATATACATTTACAGAAGCCGTCAGCAGCAACATCACCTTGTATGCCCATTGGAACGCACATAGCCATACTGTAACACTGGAGAACGACGAAAACAAGGAAACGAACTCGTACGACTATGGTTCGTCCGTTTCCGTTCCTACACCCACAAAGAAAACCGGCTATAACTTTAATCATTGGGAAGTTACCGTTCCTGATGGAGAAACCGCCCCATCCTTGAACGGCCCAGATGAGAACGGCAATTATAGTTTCTCCATGCCGGACTATGATATAATCTTGACTGCAAAATGGACACAAAAAGATGTGATTGACCCGGATGTTGACCTTAAGTTTGACGCAGTGACCGGAGAAGTGACATCGAACAATGCTAAAGTCAATGCTGATGATATCATCAATAAGAAATTTTATGATGATAAGGGAAATGAAGTTCCCGGTGAGAAATTGAATGACCGCGGGCTCCCTACGGAACCGGGCGATTATATCGTCAAAGTTGATGTCAAAGAGACCGAAAATACCGCTCCCGCGAATCAAGTCACTGGCAATCAGATTAAGTGGAGTTACAATGTTCCCCAGAAAGAAGAAAAGGTCACCTACACTCTATCCCTTCTTGGCGGTATTGCAAAAGTAAACGGCAAGGATACTACTATCAATGACAATGGTGACATTACCATTGAAAAAGGTGCAACAGTGGAAGTAACCTTTGATAAGAGCATTCTTTCCGATGCTCAGACTTTTGACCAGTGGACAATTAAGCCTGCCAGCGTGCTGAACGCTGTTGATCCCAAGGCTGAAACCATTACCTTTACCATGCCGGGTGAAAATGTTATTATCGAAGCCATGACAAAGGATGCAAGCATTGAGGAAGAGCCCAACATTCTGGGCACTACCCTCATCATTGGTACTGCCGCCGCGGGTACCGCGGTGCTGGCCTACCAGACCTATCAGTTGGGTACTGAGTTCTATCTGATTTGCGCCCTGCCAACCGGTACAGCTATTCCAACAAACCGAGGTGAGCTGGCTGAACTGGTGTGGAACAATGCAGGAAAGCCTGAACCCGCCGCCGTGCTGAACGCCAATGCCACTGAGACTGACAAGGCCATTGCCTGGGCCGTGGAGAACGACCTGCTCAAGGCCGCGAAGAACAACGGCGAAACCTATGAAGCAACTGATCCTGTAAGCCGCACAGAGGTTATCAAGGCATGGAATCAAGTGCAGGCGTTCAAAAAGTAATTCGTACCGTAACGAGAAGAACAAATAACACCGCAAACCCAATACTCTAATAGAGAACCCCCCTGCCGGTGATCTCCCGGCAGGGGGGTTCTCTATGTTTTAAGAAGCAACTACTTTATTGCCGCTTCATCTTTTTTAAGAAAGGATCATGCGGTCGTTGGCGAACTCGCCGCCGGACGCGATCTGGAACTTGGCCAGCAGGTCGGAGACATGCAGGTTCTTCTTCTCTTCCCCGGAGACATCATAGATGATGTGGCCCTCGTGCATCATGATCAGGCGGTTGCCGTACTTGATGGCATCCTTCATGTTGTGGGTGATCATCATGGTGGTCAGGCGGTTCTCCTCCACGATCTTGGCCGAGAGGGTCAGCACCTTGAGCGCCGTCTTGGGGTCCAGAGCGGCGGTGTGCTCATCCAGCAGCAGGAGCTTGGGCTTGTTCATGGTAGCCATGAGCAGGGTCAGTGCCTGACGCTGACCGCCGGACAGCAGGCCCACGCGGGCGGTCAGGCGATCCTCCAAGCCCAGGTCCAGGCTCTTGAGCAGTTCACGGTAGCGCTCCCGTTCGGCCTTGGTAATACCGATCCTCAGGCCGCGGCGCTTGCCGCGCCGGGCGGCCAGGGCAAGGTTCTCCTCGATCTGCATGGTGGCGGCGGTGCCGGTCATGGGGTCCTGGAACACGCGACCGATGTAGGCGGCGCGCTGGTGCTCCCCCAGTTTGGTCACGTCGGTGCCGTCAATGATGATCTTGCCGCTGTCCACGGGCCACACACCAGCCACAGCGTTCAGCATGGTGGATTTGCCCGCACCGTTGCCGCCAATGACGGTGACAAAATCACCTTCGTTCAATTTCAGGTTCAGACCATTCAGGGCCGTTTTCTCGTTGACAGTACCGGCGTTGAAGGTCTTGGAAACATTCTGGATCTCAAGCATTTTTTGCATCCTCCTTCTGTGCCTTCTTTGCCGCGGGCTTTGCGAAGTACTTGCTCTTCCAATAGGGCACGGCCAGGAACACGGCCACCACGGAGGCGCTCAACAGCTTGAGCAGATTTGCGTCAAAGCCGAGGGTCAGCACCAGCTGGATGACAATGTAGTAGATGATGGCACCCAGCGAGACGGACACCAGCTTGAGGGCAAAGTTGTGGAAGATGCGGCTGAACAGGGCCTCGCCGATGATGACAGCGGCCAGACCGATGACGATGGCACCACGGCCCATGCTGACATCGGCAAAGCCCTGATACTGGCTCAGCAGTGCACCGGACAGGGCCACCAGACCGTTGGAGACCGCCAGACCCAGCACCACATTGAAGCTGGTGTTGATACCCTGGGCACGGCTCATGGCGGGGTTGGAACCGGTGGCGCGGATGCCGCAGCCCAGCTCGGTGCCAAAGAACCAGTACAGCACGCCGATGACCACGGCGCTGACCAGAATGACCATGATGATGGGGTTGTGCAGGGCAATCTCCTTGACCCAGCGCAGGGAGATCAGCAGGTCGTACTTGTCCACGTTGATGGACTGGTTGGCCTTGCCCATGATCTTCAGGTTGATGGAGTAGAGGGCCAGCTGGGTCAAGATACCAGCCAGAATGGCCGGGATGCCCATAAAGGTGTGGAGCAGACCGGTGACAAGGCCGGTGGCCAGACCGGCCAGCAGGGCGATGAAGAGCGCTGCCCAGACGTTCATGCCGGAGAGCAGGCACATAACGCAGACCGCGCCGCCGGTGCCAAAGGAACCGTCTACGGTCAGGTCAGCCACATCCAGGATGCGGTAGGTCAGGTACACACCAATGGCCATGATGCCCCAGATGAGGCCCTGCGCACAGGCACCGGGCAAGGCACCGGGCAGGTTGGCAAGTCTTGCAAGAATATCCAAAACGTTTTCCTCCTGTAACTACACTTTTTTCTGATACGGGAAAGCGGAGAAGAACCAAAATTCGCTCTTCTCCGCTGATTTTATTGTAAAGTCTCTTCGTTACTGCAGCGTGAACTCTGCGCCTCTATCAGGGGAGCTTTCTGCAAAGCGGACTGAGCGCTTGTTATTTCTCAATGGCCTCGTAACCCTCGGGAACGGTCATGCCCAGGTCATCGCAGATGGTCTTGTTGTACTTCTTGGTCACATTGGTGTACTCAACGGGCATGGTGGAGATATCGGCCTCACCGGTCAGAACCTTGGCAGCCATCTCACCGGTGGTGTAGCCCAGATCGTAGTAGCTGATGGACAGGGTCGCCACGCCGCAGCCGGAGCAGATGCCCTCCTCACCGGCGAACACGGGCTTCCTGGCCGGGCGGCAGATGCCGTCGATGATGCCGGTGTTGGCGGCGCAGGTGTTGTCGGTGGGGACATACACTGCGTCGTTCTCGTCGGCAGCCTTCTGGCAGACAGAAGCCAGATCGTTGGAATCAGAGAAAGCGTACTGGGTGGCGGTAACGCCCTTGGCCTCCAGGTACTTCTGGACCTCGTCTACCTGATACTGGCTGTTTGCCTCGGCAGAGCAGTAGAGCAGGCCCACCTTGGTGGCCTCGGGCAGCCACTCGGTGATCATATCCGCCTGCTGATCCAGCGGAGCCAGATCAGAGGTGCCGGAGACATTGCCGCCCACGGTGCCATCGAAATCGGTCAGGCCCAGAGCAACACCGTACTCGGTGACGGAGGTGCCCAGAATGGGGATGCTGTCGGTGGCAGCCTGTGCGGCCTGCAGGGCGGGGGTAGCGTTTGCCATGATCAGGTCAACGCCTGCGGAAACAAAGCCGTTGGCGATGGTGGCGCAGGTTGCGGAATCGTTCTGGGCGTTCTGGAAGTCAAAGGTGACATTCTCGCCGAACTGTGCGGTCAGGGCATCCTCAAAGCCCTGGGTGGCAGCGTCCAGAGCGGCGTGCTCCACCAGCTGGCAGATGCCAACGGTATACTTCTGGCCGTCAGCCGCTGCGGAAGAAGCCGCAGCAGAGGAAGCGGTGGAAGAAGCAGCCGTGGAGCTGGAGGAACCGCCGCAGGCAGTCAGGGCAGCAGCTGCGCCGCAGACAGCGGCGGCAGACAGGAACGAACGACGAGAAATTTTACGCATGATATTACTCCCTCAATTCTACTTTCGCGGCAACAGGACACCGCATGAAAGTCAGTATTCAAGCGGTCTATCGCATCGCGCTACCGCTTTACACTCGTGAAGTATATCACACTTTCCGCTCCAAAACAACCGGGAAACAGCCCGAATTATCAATCAAAGTAATTTTATCTATCACTTTTTTCGATGGTGCTGTGCCGCATCTGCATCCCTTCGAGCTTTTTCAGCTCACCGTCCAGCCAGAGCAGATTTTCTTCCAGCTGGGGGCGGTACTCTTTTGCAAAGTCGTACCGGTAATACAGCGCCTGCCACAGCTTTTCCTGCATCCGCCGGGCAAACACCGGCTCAAACAGAGCGTCCAGCCGCTCCACGGTATCCTCCAACTCCATGCACACCTGCGCCCAGCGCACATCGGTGGCCTCCCGGGCGGGCACATCGTAACGGGTCAGATAATCCCCCACTCTTGCCGCAATGACCTGCCCGCCGCACTGGGTGGGCTGCAAAAAGTAGGATACCTGCCCGTCCTTCGTGATCTCCTGCGCCAGCGGGTAAAGGGCGCAGACCAGCGGCTCGGCATCGTGGATGGCGCAGTGGTTCCCGGTGAGGAAGGGGCAGTTGCCGTGCTCCTCCTTCAGCGGGGCCAGCCGCAGCACCGGCAGGCGGCTGACCCGCCCGATGCTTCCCCGGCAGAACGCTCGGGCCACGGTGCGGGGCGGCAGGCGCAGGCGGGCCGCAATGCGCCACAGGTCAAAGCCCGACAGCACGATATCCTCCCGCCCCCGGCAGCAGCCGCCGCAGCCCGCGCAGGCAAACGAAAACGCCTCGTCCCGGGCAAGCAGGGGCGCGGTGCGGGTAAAATCGGTGCGGCCGCAGAGATCGACCTGTGAATCCTTGAGCATGATGGTTCTCCTGTTCTGTGAATGGTTTTGTTCCATTGTACCACAAAGCCGGGCACAGAAAAAGGGAGCGCATCCGCTCCCCTGTTCAGGACCCCCGGCTCACACGGCGGTAGACTGTTACGGCATCCTCGATGTGGTAGGGCGCGGTGCTGTGGTCTCCCCCTGCCCCGGCCGTGACCAGAATGTATTCCCTGCCCTTCACCTCGGCCAGACTGGCAAGGCAGAGCCCTGCCTCCCCGGTGTAACCGGTCTTACCGCCCAGGATCCGGCCACGGTGCAGCTCTGTGCCGTCCAGCTGGCTCAGCAGGGTGCTGTGCATCGTGAACCCCTGCGGGTGGCAGTTGGTGGCCGGAACGGTATACCGCTCCGTGGTAAACAGCTTGCGGAAGGTCTCGTTCTGCAGGGCTGCTTCTGTCAGCCGGGCCATATCCCGCACAGTGGAAACATGCTCCGGGTCGTGCAGACCGGTGGGGTTGCAGAAATGTGTGCCGGTCATCCCCAGCTCTGCTGCTTTCTGGTTCATCCGGGCCGCAAAGGCTTCCTCGCTGCCGCTCACCTCCCGGGCCAGCGCTTCGCAGCACTCGGCCCCCGAGGGCAGCATGGCCCCGTACAGCAGATCCCGTACCGTGGCCGTTTCCCCGGCCTGAAACCCCGCCAGCGAGGCATTCTGGGCCTGCAGAGCCGGAAAGATCTCCTCGGGCAGGGTCACGGGCGTGTCGAGGTCCGGGTTTGCTTCTATGGCCAGCAACGCCGTCATCATCTTGGTCATGGAAGCCGGATAGATCGTGCTGTCGGCATCCTTTTCGGCCAGCACCTCTCCGCTGTCGGCCCGCAGTAAAATGGCATGGGGACTGTTCAGCCCATCCAGCGTGACCCGCCGGGGCCACAACAGCAGAAGCAGGGTTGCCAGCGCCAGCACCAGCAGCCAGAACAGCCGCCGGAAGGCTCTGCGCCGGTGCTTCCGGCGGTACGGTGAAGTTTTCATTCTCGTTCTCATCCCTTTTTGCAAAATCAAAAGCGCTTTCATCCCCTAATACGAGACGAGAGCACCTTTTTCTGCAAAAAGTGGGGCCGCCCCACAAAAATTTGTGCAGCGGCCCCAAGCCAGTTCAATATTTTACCTTTTTACGTCATCTACAAGAACGTGTTCAGTGCTGTGCCTTATGGAACATGCTCTTGCGCTTACGCTCCAGCAGATAACCGGCAGCCAGCAGAACACCGCCTGCACGCACCAGAACATCTGCCATCCAGTTGGTGGTACCGGTCTGGATCAGCTTGCCGCTCTCCGGGCGGGCATCCTGTACCGGCGGGTTCACGGGGGTCTCCGGGGCGGGCGTGGTCTTAGCAACTGCCTGCTCCACGGCGGGAGTGGTGGGCCGTGCATCCTGCACTGCCGGGGTGGTCGGCGTAGTGGGAGCCGGAGCCGGAGGAGTAGGATCGGAGTCCTCGGGCGTTTCCGGTTTCGGGTTCGTGGGGATCACAGGGTCGGTCACTTCCCGCAGAGCGCCGTAAATGGTCACGGTATACTTTGCGGAGTCAGTGCCGTCGATGTTCTCGCCGGTGACCTTCACGTTGGAATCCGGGCCAAAGGCATCCAGCACGCCCGCTGCTGCGGTGGTGTTGGGGTTGTTCTGGCTCTCATAGCCCCAGACGATGGTATAGGTCTTGCCCTCATACTCGTACTCGGTGCCATAGACCATGTCATAAGCGCTGGGAGCACCCTCTGCCTGTTTTTCGTAGTTGCCCCAGATGAGCTTGGTGTTGCCCTCTGCATCGGTGGTCTTGGTGAAGTTCAGGCTCTTACCGTTCACCACCATATCCCGCAGAATAACGACCTGATCGCCATTCTCAGCGGTCTGGTAGGCAGTGTCGAAATTGTATCCGGCCTGCTTCAGCTCTTCCAGTGCCTTGCCGATGATCTCCGGGTCGTGGGAACCGTCCACATCCAGCATATAGTTCAGTGCGGCGGCGGGCACCCACACGGAGAGATACTGCTTCCCGGTCTCCTTGTTCAGGTCAGAGAGGTAGGTGTAGGTCTGGCCTTTATAGGAAAGGGCATCGAAGTTTGCGTGGGCATCATCCTTGGTCAGCAGGAAATTGGTCAGCTTGTCGCCCTGATCGTTCACCGGCCACAGGGTATTGTCGGCCTTGTAATCATAGGTCAGCGTGCCACCGGTAACGATGAGCTTCTGGCCCTTGTCATTCTTAGTGCCAACGATAGAATTCACATCCACATGGGAGCCGTTCTTGATGGTAGTGGTGGAGTTGGTGCCCAGAGAATAGATACTACCTTTGCGGAAATTGCCCTCAGTGATAAGGGTGCCGTTGTCCATGGTAAGAGTTGCACCGTTACCGAGAACAATAGCACTTGCACCTGTTGTGGCCTGCGAAAGGTGCAACTTGCTATTTTGATCAACCAGAATACGGCTTGGATTCTTGCTTAGGTTAACACGTAGAGCATGAGCATAGCCCTTCATTTGCAGATTATATTCGCTCTCTCCGGTAACATGCAGTTTGGTCGCACCACTCTGACCGCCAACAAACATCATACCAACACTGCCTATGGAGGTAACCTTGCTCTTGCCGCTGATTTCTACTTCATCAAAACCAGCGTAGATACCTGTGGGAGCTTCCAATTTGACCTCGCTCTTGTTGGTAACGGTCAGTTTTCCCTTTCCGTTACTCTCGGGGCCGTAGATGGCAGTACCATTCTGAGCACTGACGCTTCCGGTGGAGTTGTCAAATGTGATGTTGGTGCCGCCTTCAGGAGCAACGGAGATCCCCATGCCATTGCCGCTGATATTCACCTCGGAATTATCGAAGGTGATGTCCCCGGCACCGCCCTCATAGTCGATGCCACGGCCATTGCTGTCGATGTTCAGCGTGCTGTCCTCTACGGTCAGGCTGGAACCGGTTCCGCCATAGATTGCTGAGCTCTGTGTTCCCTTGATCTCCAGTGTGCTGTCACCTGTTACCGTGATGTCATCGGTACTGTCAATGCCATAACCATTGTTGCCGTAGACTAAGCCTTCCTGATCATTATCGATTTTATAAGCACCGCTGCCCACCGTGTCAATGGTCAGGCTGGACTTGTCCGCTACGGTCAAATCGCCCCGCTGTACGATACCGCGTCCACCCTGCGTACTGGAACCTGCTTCTGTGTGCTTGATATCCACATCGGCGTTGTCCGTCAAGGTCACATCAGAATCGTTAGAGATCACCATTCCGGTAGAAGTATGATCAATGTTCAGAGAACCTTGGTCGCTGGTCACGTCACCCTTGATGGTCAGGGACGCACCCTCGCCACTGCTGTCATCACCTGCGTTTTCGCCGCCCACGCGGATGCCCTCCACATTGCGGTTGGGGCTGCTCGTGCCCTCTTTTTTCGCGTCTTCCGCTTCCTGGGCGGCATCCTTCAAGGCTTTCTTGCCATCAATGGTGTTTTCGCCCTTTAATGTGACGTCAACCTTGGAGTGATCCCGTGCAACAATACCAGCGGTGTTCGCTTTTTCGGTCAGATTGATTTCGGTATTATCCAGCGTCAGGTCAACGTTGGTTTCCTTGTTTTCATCTTTGCCATCCAGATTCACACCGATATCAATGCCGTTGCCGCCGGTGGTCAGGTTGGAATCCTTGACTGTCAGGTCAACAGCTGCACCCTCGCCCACCTTGATGATGGTTTTATCTTCTTTGGTATCTGCGGACACTTCAGCCGGGGTGTCAGTCGGGGTGCTGGTGTTCACATTCACGCCGTCAATGATGATATCCACGTCACGTTCGCCATTCTTGTTCGTGACATTTTCTTCCACAGTGACAGTATTGTTCGTTGTTGTACCTTCTGCCTGTTTGATGATGATTTGGCCATTGCTGCCAACTTAAATTTCTTGTTTGTCATTTTTCTTCTGCTCCTTTCCAGTTCATGCTCACATGATCGAAAAGTGGTGGTCAAACAGCAGGCCGATCCTTTGTCAACTGTTTTTTGCATGGGAACGCGTTTCTCCCAAAAGCGTTTCCAGCCTTATGATAGCACACCGTACGAAAAAATCAGGCAGAAATAGAAACCTTTGGCAATTTCTTTGCCGGTGAAAGAAAGTACCGTACAAAAACAACAAACCCCTGAAGAATTTCTTCCTCAGGGGTTTTGTTTAAATCGGCGACTACCTATTTTCACGCGCCGTTTCCAGCGAACTATCTTGGGCACGAGTGAGCTTAACTTCTGTGTTCGGAATGGGAACAGGTGGAACCTCACCGTCATCGTCACCGACCAATATGACTGGTTCAGTATAACATTTCTGTTCTACTTTGTCCAGTGTTTCTTGAAGGACGTGCCTTCAAAACTGAATAATCACTGCTCACATTTTATCATTGACTTGAGAATTCAAGCGAATTGTGGTCAAGCCCTCGATCTATTAGTACACACTTGCTGAATGGATCGCTCCACTTACACATCGTGCCTATCAACCTCGTAGTCTACAAGGGATCTTACCTGATTCAATCAGTGGGATATCTTATCTTTGGGTCGGCTTCACGCTTAGATGCTTTCAGCGTTTATCCGATCCGTACGTAGTTGCCCAGCTATGCTCCTGGCGGAACAACTGGTGCGCCAGAGGTACGTCCGTCCCGGTCCTCTCGTACTAGGGACAGCTCCCATCAAATATCCTGCGCCCACGACAGATAGGGACCGAACTGTCTCACGACGTTCTGA
>OJRZ01000537.1_pt1 | contig 37116 bp, 27 predicted proteins | sample 1599291 | NCBI WGS metagenome assembly OJRZ01 (sample SAMN04168657, study PRJEB22393) | human gut metagenome | biome: human gut microbiome; feature: stool | host: Homo sapiens | collected 2014-03-20
TTTTCGATCACATCCTTCAAGGCCCGATTTTCCAGGCTTAAGTCCGCATACATTTTTTGAGACGGGTATTTTCATGCTCAAGGTCGCGCATACGCTTGATGTCCGAAGCTTCCATGCCGCCGAACTTGCTCTTCCAGGCGTAGAACGTGGCACTGCTGATACCGTGCTCACGACATACGTCCTTGGCAGTCCTGCCCGCTTCGCCAGACTTCAGGATTGTGATGATTTGGTGTTCAGAAAACCGTGACTTCTTCATGGCTCCCTCCTGGGGATGGTTTACCAGAAGTCTCCAGTTTTGGTCTGCACTATTTTAAGGGAGGGTTACAGGTAGGCGTCGCAGCCGGCAGGCCGTGGCCAGCACGGGAAGTTCCATCGGGCTCAAGAGCTCGGTTCAGGTGGCCCGTATACGTTCTGGCGAACGATGTATCCTTGATCGCTGAAACGAAGAAGGCGTTTATGGTAAGGCGCGGCGGCAAGGCGTATTGTTCCATTGAGAAGTTGCTTGGTTAGAAAATGTCTGGGGTATTTTTTGAGATAACGGGAAACAATTTTTATATCTATATGGATGGACAAGAGGGGGATAGTATTTCGTAGTGATGGAGGCCAATATTCATGCAGCCATCTGATATCGTCGACGATTGAATTGGATATTGCACTTGGAGCTCACAGCGTTGCGCGCGTAACTTTTACTTCGGTAAGGGCTACAATTGTGAACTTATTTATAATCTGTCCGACACATATCTTTGCGAATTTTACTGAAGACAGGTACAGTTTTTTAGTGGATGATCGGGTTCAATTAAGAAGGTACTCGTTAATTTTTAATCTATTGCTTTTTCAGAGTATTTGGACGCAACAATTTCAACAGGTGGTTTAATTTTGAGAGTAGACTATGCTGAAAAATTACCCGATTCAGAAGGGGCAAAGCTAAAATATTTATGTCCAAAAAAGTTTACCAGAAAACCGCAAATGATGCCGAAACCGTGACAGCTACCATCCATGAAGCGTGCAATCCATGCAGCACTAGTGCCGGAAAAGCCCCATTCCGACACCAGTGTATGCAAGTCATTATGGAAGGTAAAGCTAACCACCCCATATACCACCCAATGTGCCGCTGTCGCCGCAAGCCATACAACAAGTAGGCCAATGTGTGCCACTATGGCAAATTTGAGAATCATACGCCACTGAATAGCTTGGACTCCAAAAGCGTGTTTGTATGACAACAAGAAGACAAACACCATTCCGACATAGTTGGCAAGAATGATACTCCAACCAAAATTGACTAGCTCAGCAAAGAGGAAGCGCGAAAAAAAATTTGCAAGAGTACCTATTACTGAAGCTTGAAGATAAAGGAAAGCCTGTCTTGAAGTGTTCATATTCTATATGAGGTTACTTTCAATTTTCAAATGAAATGCTTTTTAAAGCAATAGCTAGACTTCTATTATCTTCAGACTCACCTCTCGCTTTTGGCGATATGGCATCAGGCAAAAGAATACGAAGATGTAAATACCCCTTTTCATCTGTTATTACTGGAATATCAATATTTTTTGTTTTGTTGTCTATTATGTTTTTGTAAATAGAACGATTATTGCACAATATTGTTATAGTTTGCTTATCAGTGTATATGCCAAACAATGAAATCCTCATTTTATACTCTATTGACTTCTGTTCTTTGCCAATTTTAATTTTTTTGAATACAATTTCATTGCCAATACTCCATGTGAAATCTTTTTCACTACTGAAAATGCCATTTTTAATATACTCATCAGCATTCCATAGTGATCCAGAAAAAAATATTTTCTGATCTTTATCAAGATATGATTCAGAGATAAATATAGGTTTATTGCTGTCTAAAATTTTATATATATTATATCGTGATATATTGATATTATTTACTAAGATACAGTTGCTAGACGTTATCGCAAAGGCTGGTGTTTTTAATATAATATAGTCTATTTTTTGTTTTTTATATGTTTGTTTCTGTTTATCACTCCAAATAACTGGTATATTAATACCTTCAAGACTAATGCCGTCAGTGACATTTATTTTTTCAAGTGATGATGTCAATACGTTTTTATTGGTAAGATATGTATCAAGAATTTTTGAATTCTTTGATAGAAAATTTTCAAATAATAAAAAATTACAATTATTATTATATTCTATAAAATTTTTGATGGCTATAGCCTCATTGTAATCTTCAATTCTAGTCTTATAAGTATTTTTTTGGAGTTCTATTCCATGGTAGTTGTCATATGTTTGAATGAATATTAATATAATTATAAAAGCTGTACAGATTATTTTCCCTTTTGATTCGATAAAATACATGCTAATAGAAGAAAAAACGACAATTAAACACATTGTAGAAAATATTTCATTTAAGGACATATTTGAAAAAATAAAAATAGTGTTATCAATAGTTGATCCTTTACCTATTCCACGATATAACAACGGTAAAAATAGTATTGTCAAAATAAAAATAAATAATATAGAATAATTATGATTAATTCTAATAAGGTTCTGTTCTATCAAATGTACAAATATTATAAAAAATAGAATGGTTATCCATGCAATATATCTTGTATGTACGCGCGGAACTAAAGAAGGATAATCTTCTCTGATTGTAATTGTGTATGATATAATTACAGCTGTTATTAAAATTAAAATCCATATAAATATATAAAATTTTTTAGTAGAATAACTCAATCTACTAAAACAAAATATAGGGGCAATCGCTGGAAGTATGTATGATATTAATAGTATATTGATAAGAAAATATACAGTTCCATATGATAGATAGTATATCTTGTCTTCACCCGCAAGAGCATCTAAGCTTTGCTGATGATATGAATTGCCTAATCCCGTAAATAATATTAATTTTAATAGTATGAAAGGGATTATAAACCCAGTAGAAAATACTAAAATTTGATTTATATAATTACTATATTGGGATTTACCGTGATGCTTTTTTATTATAATCCATGCCAAGAGAAGAATGATATATGCTAATGGAAAGATTAATGCTATTTCTTTGCATAGATATGCAATGTATGACGAAATACCAGCGGTCAGGTTGAATATTAATATATATTTTTTATCGTTTAGCTCTTGAAATTGAAATAATTTATAAAATATACATATGACACATAAGGATAACGGAATCCATAAATTTTCACTTATGAAAGTCATTGTATATGTCATATATCCAAATAATAGATATATGAAACAGATAGCGATTTTATATATATTATCGCGTATAAAATGTTTAGATAAATAATAAACAAAGAATACGCCTGAGCTCATTAATATCGAGTTTGTTAAAAAAATGAGAGATATTTTTGTGCTAATATTGCTAGTTGTGCAAGCTGGGACCAGAAATAGTGAATATAATATTTTTTGAAAATCAGTTGCTGCATTGTATATTGATATTCCTGTTCCATTAGCTATGCTAGAAGCAATATGGTAGTATCTAAGTTCATCTGGGTAGCACTGTATATTTAAAGGGAATCTATTTGCTATGAAAAATCGTACAAGAACGCTAATTATAAATAATAAAAAGACCACAAGTATTTCATGGGTTGCTAGCTTTTTACGTAATATATTATACTTCATAAAGGTAGGTCTGTTGTATTTAGGATTTATCGTTTATAATTTATATGAATAATTAAATTTTAAATATTATATTGTTTGAATGAATAAGTAGTTATTATATTTATAGACAAAGTATACAGGAATAACGATTATAAAAATATTTATTTTATTGTAGTTATTAAATGTTTATATTTTTTCATTGATTAGTGGTTTTTGAATTAGATAAAACATTCTTTTTATCTCTCTTCTTGTCTGTGCAATTCTATCGTATAAATAACCAAAAAATAAACATAATATGGAAAACAAACCAATAAATCCAGCAACAAATAATGTTGGAAAGCGAGGTACAAGTCCCGTTGTAATATAATTCCACACAATAGGGGTGAACAATATAAAGGATAATAATCCAGAAAAAAGAAATAGAGTGCCAAAAATAAGTAAAGGACGCTCGCTGATTATCAAATCAATGATAACTTTGAGAATTCGCCATCCATCGCGGTATGTATTTAGCTTGCTACTAGAACCTTCAGGACGGGCGGAATAGGGTGTGTCTACTTCTCCGGTACGTAGCCGCATTTGTAGGCTGTGGACAGTAAGCTCTGTCTCTGTTTCAAACCCGCTTGCCGTCGCAGCGAAACTTTTGACAAAGCGGCGGGAGAATGCACGATAGCCGGAGAGGATGTCAGTGAATGCCTGACCAAACAAAAATTCCACAGCCTTGGTAAAGAACAGATTCCCAAGGCGATGACCTGCTCGATAGGCCTCTTGGCACTGGTCCTTGCGGCATCCGACCACCATATCCATTTGCTCTGACAATAGTTTTTCAACCATGGCCGGTGCGGAAGGGGCATCATAGGTTGCGTCGCCATCTACCATGACATACACATCTGCATCAATATCGGCAAACATGCGGCGAATTACGTTACCCTTACCTTGCAACATCTCTCTACGGACGACGGCTCCGTACTGTCTAGCGACTTCAAATGTGTCGTCTGTGGAGTTGTTGTCGTACACATAAATGGTAGCCGTCGGCAGGGCAGCCTTAAAATCCGCTACGACCTTTCCAATGGCTATGGCTTCATTGTAGCAAGGGACGAGCACTGCTATACTTTTTTCCATCAGGGCTACTTCCAAATGTTAAAGGTCATTTGAGGGAATATGCCGCAATTAAACTGAATAAAACCAAGATGCACCGCGCAGAATCGTTCGAAGTGAGTTGGTAAACGGTGAAATTTCCTTGACCAAGCAGAGAAAGATTTCGTCTATTCATGGATAGCTCTGTGGAAAGGTGACGGAAGATCATGGTTTCTATTTCAAGAATTCGAGAAGGATAGGGCGTTCGAACACGTATGGAGTCTTAGTTGCTTTAGGGCTTGCCCTCTCGTTCTCAACAGGTGTAAAACTGATACGTTACACGCTGCATCGGCGTTGCTGGCACAAAGAAATATACAGGCTTGTCTTGATGGTAAACTCTCATTGCTCAAGCTCTTCCATCCTAGTTATGAGCGACGCATAAAGCAGTTCTTTCTATATGTACTGATGATTTTTTTAATATTGGATGGAACTAACTTTTTCAAACGTGATATTATGTTATTTTTTATTAGATATAGTGATCTTTTTGTACTCCTTGTCAGATATAATTGAGGATAAGTTTTTTCATCGGCAAATGCAGACTGCGGTACAACATTACATGACAGTGCTATATCCAGATTTTCAGTATATTTTTTTCCCAGAGATGACCAGCTGAAAAATGTACGAGCATATCGTTCAGCGAATGTAGTATCCATTTTTTGAGCATCATGTATCGCGGTGAGGAACTCCTCAATTTCACGGCAAAGGTATATATTGTCATCAATAATATGCCCGCGAGCGCCGATAGGTGTGCTAACTACGGGAATACCGCTACCCATAAAGTCCAACATCTTGAGATTTGTTCCTGAGCCGCTGAACATGGGGTTCACAGCAACAGTGGCGATAGACAAATAGTGCATCTTCGTTTTGTCATCGATGGAACCGGTCAGCATAACATTATGAGGCAACTGGCAATCTTTGAAATAGTCGCCAACGCTTCCGACAACAATAAACTGCCATTCCGGCAATTGGGGCGCAATCCTGAGGATATACTCTACACTTTCAATATTGGGTTTGTGCCAGCTTCCCATAAACAGGACAATGGGTTTGTCGTAGCCAGCAGTCAGCCGTAGCTGCACACGTTCGCTCTGGGGAACAAAGCGGATGCTTTGTGTGTCGTAGCCGTTATTCACTACAAAATGCTGTGCATTGCCAAAATCCGTCTGGAAAGTATTAGCATCTGTCTCGCAGCAGAAAACCGTTACCAAGGCGTTGTGGTAAGCCTCTTTTTCTGTATCGCGTAAGAGTGTGATAAGGCGTGCTGTTTCAGCATTTTCCGTGTACATGGCCTTTTTGAGAAGCCATTCCACATTATGGGATGAAAGAATGAAAGGTTTATTTAAAAGTTTCATGAGTGGATAACAGTAGGGATGTTCCATAAGCACTGCGTCAGCGTCCTTGCTCAGTTTTTGGGCAAGTTCCACAAAGGCCGGAACAGTTTCCATATGTTCAAGGAACACGATGTCACCGGATGCTGTACCGACAGTCTTGTTGAGCTGCTCCTCAATCCTACGCCATTCTGGCGTCCTCGCTACACATGTTTCCCATACATGGGGATAGATTTCACGCCGTGGAATATCCAAATAGCTCAATGCGAGCATTTCAATGTCAAATTTTTTGGAAAGCTCCTGATACAGGTAGTATATTCTGTTTTGTCCACCTCCCTGCGGGGGAAATATCCCGTAAGTGGAGAGAGCAAGAAGCTTCTTGCGGGGGGGGGATGTGTTTTCAGGTGCGTACATGACACTACTAATGTGTTGCACCGTTTTTTCCCATGTGATGTCGGCGACTTTTTGTCTTGCTCGCAAGCCCCGCATTTTGGTCTCTTCCGGGTGTGCAGCCGCATCCCTAAAACCTTTCGCTAGGGATTCAAGGGTCGGGTCGCACAGGTAGCCTGTCTCGGGGGTGACAAATTCCGTACTTCCACCGGAATCTGTGCAGGTAATAACGGCTTTTGAACAGTGCATGGCCTCAATGGTGATCAATCCGTAATCCTCCTGCATGGGAACAAAAGGAACAGCATAGGCCCGGCTGTACAGTTCTTCTAGCTGTACATCGCTGACAAAGCCAACGAATTCAATGCGCGGATCATTATGGGCGATTTCCTGTAGATTTTTGAGGTGTGGTCCTGTTCCGGCGATTTTGAGCGGGATTGACACCTCCGCCATCAGATAAGCGCGAATGAGCATATCAAGCCGCTTAGCATAATCTAGGCGGCTTGCAGTAAAGAAATATTCCCGTGCGCTGTCGGTCAAATTCTGCAGTATCGTTGGAGGATATAGCACTTCCACCGCAGCATTTACGGGGAAATAGCTTTGGCGCCGCGCCACAGTATTGGCGATTGCCATGATCCTTCTTGCTTTACGCATAGCTCGGATATCCAGAGCGTGCAACACGCGGCGAATCAACGGACCGGGGAAGGAAAATAGGGGGGCATCCGGCCGCTCGGTCATGCGCAGATAGTCAAGCGCATCAAAGATATCCTCGATAGTTGTGGAAGAATCACCCAGAAGGTTCCAAATGTATTTGACGGAAGGTGAATATTGGACTTGGTTGGACTGCTGAGACGTGATGCCCCATAAACTAGTCGGTTGGCTGCCGTACTGGTCATAGAGTCCCCGTAGGGGGTGCAGCATATAGACAAGGTGGTTAGGATGCTGGCACATCCATGCAGGGTATTTACCAGAAATGACCATATCAAATCCGGAGAGATCAAGCTCATAAAAATATTTATAGGCGTCGACCAGATTCCAGAAGGAAAATTCATCCACGGGGAATTTAAAAAGTTCGCATGGATTCGGCGTGAATCGGTTAAATCCCGTCAACAGCCCCATCCAAAGCTTTTCTGCTCCGCCCATCATAAAAGGCTTGTGACTCGGGGCGATGATTGCGATTTTCATAGTGTTTTCCAATCACTAAAGTTATTGAAGGAGCCTGTTGAGAACGACTTTATGCTGAGGATGACACGCCATCCATGATGGTCAATCTGCGTTTAGCGTTAAAGGTAACCGAGTGAGCAACATAACCGCACTTTCCTTCCAGGTTAGGCAACGAATTCCAGCCGAAACCGGAACAGTTCCAGCTCGATAAAGCTTCAGCCAGTTTTCGAGGGCCATAGCGAGCTCTTCACTCTGTAGTCCTTTGAAATAGAAAGCATTATCTCCTGCGATTTCACGAAACACGGGAATATCCCGCAGGATGAGTGGTTTGCCATGGCGTGCGCCCTCCACAATAGCAAGCCCAAAGCCTTCATCTTCCGAAGCCATCAGCACGGCTGCTGATGCGTTATAAACTTTTTCCAGATATTCATCGCTAATCCCCTGTAACCAGAACAGGCGACGCCCCAGTTCAGGGTGGATTTTTAGGCGTTTTTCAAATTCTTCCATTTTCCATCCAGATTTGCCCACGAGAACAAGGTTGACGTCAACTCCTTTTGCCCAAAGAAGTTCAACGGCGTCCAGCGACTGTTTTTGTTGTTTGCGTGGCTCTATAGTACTTACCATGAGAATGGATGGGGTGCTAGATAAGGACTCTAGCACAGCCGAAGCATCTGCAGGCATGCCTGAAGTAGGTTGGGAACTTTCAATGTCTGCCCCCAGATAAAAAAAGGAAAGCGACATTGGGTGCAGACGGGGTACGCCTTTATTTTTCAGCCACTTTTCTACGTCACTAACAACGGCTTGTGAGATACCTATCAATCCGTCGAATTCACTGATGGCTTTAAGCCAGGAGGAAAAGGAAAAAACGGTGTTATCATTACAATATTGTGGAAAACGAATTGGTATAAGATCGTAAACGATAAAAAACAGCCGCACGCCATCTCTATGCATTCTACGTAGGTATGGTAACTGATTGGGTATAATATGGGGCTGCAGATCGAGGCCTATAAAAATGTCATCATTGGACCAGTCGATGGGAATATCAGCATCAAGGCCGTCATCAATGCCAAAGGAGTGCAGAAGGTAATCATGTGCGTATAGATAGCCAGGCGAGTTGAGCTGCGCATATACAAGCCGGACCTCATATCCTGTAGGAGGGGAGGCAAGAAGCTGCGCCGCAATGCTTCGCGTTACTCGTTGGATACCAGTTCGCGCATCAAAAATTACTAAATTTCCAATATCAACCAGTAATTGTTTTTTCTTCAATATCGGAAATGTCCTAGCCAAGCTGTCTGCAATGGCTGTAATATTCTCGAGGCGTTGCGATATTCCGGATATAGACCCGCAGACTGCGTGCAGTCTTTGTTCATCGGTCATGGGTACCCACAAGACTTTACCTTTTTTCCTAGAAGCTTCTTCTAAAGCTTTCAAGGCGCGCCGTGCTGAAATATCCCACGAAAACAGCGCTTGTCTGGATGCACCGTTTTCCAGAAGCTGTTGCCGAAATCCTTTGTCCATCAGCGCCTGAATCATTTTTGCGGCAATGGACTGCGGTTCCTGTGGATCAAACATAGCCTCAGGGAGGCCTATGACTTCCGGCAGGGATGTCGTATTGGAACAGATGACAGCAGCGCCGCAGCGCATGGCTTCAAGCACCGGCAGACCAAAACCTTCCTCAAGGGAAGGAAAGACAAAGAGCTCGCAGAGATTGTATAACGCACACAGATCTTTGTCACTGACCCGACCAAGCAGGAGGAGCTCAGATTCTTTCAGCCCATATTCTTGAGCTTTTTGAAGCAAGGCCTCTCTGAGGTGTAATGAGCCTCCACAGGGAATCACCAACTGGTAGTCGTTTCGTAGTGACTGAGGAAATAGGGAATATGCTAAAAACAGTGCTTGGACATTTTTCCGTTCATCTAGCCCGCCTGCGTACAAAATAAATTGGCGGGAAAGCCCAAGCCGTTCTCGTATACCATCCTCTTCAACGGAAGAGAGAGCTAGGTGGCTGAAAACATCGTTACATGCGCTGGAGATGGATACGCACTGAACGTCCGGGATGTATGCTTGGGCTTCCTCGTTGGTGTAGTCGGAAATGCTCAACAACAGATCCATGTTTGATAATTTTTTGAATTGCCCGAAGTACCAAGGTGTGTTGATGGCCGCAAGGTGCTTTTGAGGCTGCTTGTATGGCATGAAATCATAAGCCACTCCAGCGACAAGGAGATTGCTGTCACCAAGGGTGAAATCACAACAGAAGTCCTCCTTCCAACCTTCCATCATACTACAAATCAGAAGCGCATCTGGCTCCAACGAGGCGATGAACTGACTGTAGATTGCTGAGGCTATTTCACGATTACTCGCGGAATCTGGCGTAGCATGCGCTACAGGACAGATTGAGTGCCAGACATGGATATTTTCATGCGGTAGGATGTCCGCAAATTCAGCGCGGATTAATTCTATACCTTCGGGCAACATACCGTTGAGGGCCAGATGAATGTCATGGTCTTTCCTATTACGGGCAATTCCCTTGGCCAGCCCCATTGTGTATCGGCCAATGCCGCGGAAGCGCGATTGCGTCAGGGCTCCCTGCATGTCAATGACGATGCGCATTATTTTTTTCTCCCTGTGCAAGGCTATCAACCAGCATTTGATAAATATACCTACCTCGGGGGCTGAGAGCCCTATAATCTTGAACGGTAAGTTCTGGAACCTGTTCTTGATGCAGAAGGTACAAAAGTCGCTGCTGAAACATGGGGGTATGTTTGAGAAGTTGTTTGCAGTGAGATTTGAGGCGAGGATGAGTCATAACATAAGCGCCAATGCGAATAACAATAGCTTTTACAGCGCGTTTCACATCATCTTTTCCTGCGACGTACAGGCTGCCTGCCTCTTCTGGTTTGGCATCAGATGAAAGAAGTTTTTTCTCTGCACAGCGCCGCAGGGCATTACTTACGATGGGGTAGCTGTTGAGCTTACAGATAAGCCAGCACCGAGTGGAGGGGCAAAGGCGCAACAAAAGCCAGTTTGCTCCTTTGCCTATCGGCTGGATAACCGGCCTGAGTATACGCCTGATGCATTTGACAGGATCCATACGATTATTCCTCAAGCATCCATTGCAATGTATTCTTCAGGTTGTGGATGCGCAAAGGGCCTATACAGGCTTTTAGCCGTTCAGGGGAACCAATGAGAGTGTGAACTTCATTAGGGCGGACAAAAGCCTGATTAATTCGAATTTTCGGATGGATCCCGGTCATGGCTTGGAGCATTTCAAGCACATCATTTAGTGAATAGCCTATACCGGAACAAATGTTGAATGGCCCCCAGGGAGCCTTCACCTCAGCAAGTCGAACGTAAAAGGCAGCCACATCCCGAACATCACCAAATTCGCGCACAACATCAACGTTGCCCAGCTCAATGAGGGGAAGTTTTTCACGGAAGTGCTGAACAAGTTTGGGAATGAGGAAAGATGTCGCCTGTCCGCGCCCCGTGTAATTGAATGGCCTGACAATCGTAATAGGAAGGCGATCGCGCCAGATATTGGCCATATACTCCATGGCCAACTTGCTGACGGCATAATCATTCTGGGGATCTGGAACCGCCGTTTCTTTGAGGACTCCACCGGAGTTACCATATAGATTTGCCGTACTGGCGAGCAGCGTGAACCCTGGCGGCGTTTCCAGAGCAGCCAACGCAGCCAGCAGGTTTCGGGTTGCGGCCACATTGATGCGGTAAATAGCATCAGGAGAACTCTGGACATGGCTGATACCCGCAAGATGAAAGACCAGATCTGGACGCATAGCGGCTATAGCCACAGCTGTAGCGCTGGGATCGCTTAGATCCACCTGTTTATATTGTTGTAGCTGCAAATCTACTGGGCAGGGATTGATCCCTATGCCCGCGACAGAATGCCCACACAGGCTAAGCTCCCTGGCCAGATACCTGCCTGTGAAGCCTTCGACGCCTGTGATAAGTGCACAACTCATACCCCCTCCTGTATTACTTCTTCCCCATGGTAATTCTTATGCACACCTTCAGGTAGAGAAAAAAGACAGCTGTAATAAGGCATTAAGCCTTCAAGTATTTCCTGTTTATAGGATACGAGATGCATACCCGCCCGGGAAGCAAGCACTTCCCGGGATCTGCCAAGGAAAAAGAAAAGATGAAAACGGGTATACTCGTACATGTACTCCCAACACCCGGTGACATGGTTCATCACGCCCCCCGGATTTAGCAGGGAGCTCATGAAACGGAGCTCATCAATAGGATTGCGGAGATGTTCCATCAGATCCTGCGAAAAAATCCCATCAAATTTCATTTTTGCAAGTTTCTGTCTATCCCGAATAACCGCTTCCCCAGTCTCGGCAGCATATGGTTCGTAATCAAAAACATTCCATCCTTCGTTCCGAAGAATTTCAGTTGTATGCGACCAGCGACCAGCACCATAGTTTAGATAACAGCCATCTCGGCGGGGCTTGAGTTCATGGAAGGCGCGAAGTTCCTTTTCTAGAGAGGCTCCCTCGTTACAGAAGGAATAATGCCATTTATATTCTTCACCCAGAGCATAAGGGCTCAGGTTAAGCATCTTTTCCGGCCCAAAGATGACATCACAGTACGGGCACTGATAGCGCACAAGTCTGCCGCCATGAAAAATACATTCTGTACGATATTCCTTCAAATTATTAGGGAGGGCCTCTCCGCACAGAGGGCAGACCTCCCTCGCAGGGTAGGGAGCCACTTCCTCCAGCCGATCCATCAGCTGCCAGCGTGAGAACATAGCGAATTCAAGCTCGTGCAGATTCTTCTGCTCTTGGTCTCTGACGAGGTTCCCTAATATCGCTCGGGTCTCATTTAGGTTTTCTGAATTTATACGGATTACATCTTCAACGCGTTGGATGAGGGCAGTATTCCGCTGCTGACATTGCTCGTTCAGCTGAACCTGCTCTTCCATTTGCCGTACTAGGGTAGTATTCTGCTGCTGTGCATCCCACAGAATAGCTTGCAACGCATCTAGAGAAGACTTTTTTTTAAGTGTAACTCCCAGAGGGGAAAGAAGACGATTGATCCAATGTGTCATGACTGTTCTCCCAGTACAATCGAGGCTGTGCAGCCCAGATAGCTGACACCTGTAAAGAGAGGATATGTTGTATTTACAACAGAAAAAGTTACCGCTAAATCAATCCAGTGAAAGTTATTCTGTAAATGAGTATCATTCTGATGCGTTGCCACAGTGATAGAATAGAGACCCGGACCAAGCTTCGCAGCAAAGGAAAAGGTCACTCTCCCTTTTTCTCCCGCGTGTACATCAATGGCTTCTTTCAAATGGAATGTATTTGTACCAAAGATTTCCATTCCGGTACGTTCCTTCAACAACATTCCGAAGACAAGATTCTGTACATCATCGTGAGTAGAAAAATCAATTTTTAAATATACTTGCTGACCTGTAGCGACACATTCGAGATTTTTCTCGTCTGCATCAACAAGTTGGACATAGGTTATTTCCACCTTACGGTTTCCGGATATGACTCGTGCCCGTTCTGACGTCGTGCTTTTTTCCCTGATGATAGTCGACCCAGAACCCTGCTTTTCCGCGATCATGGCATTATACATGTCCATTACGTCGGCAGGTCCACCATCAAAGACCACACGCCCCTTGTCCAGTAAAATGGCTCGATCGCACAGCTGAAGGACTGCTGACTTGTCATGGGAAACAAACAGCAGGGTTGTCCCCTCTTCACGGAACTCACGTATCTTCTGAAAACTTTTTTGCTGGAAATAGCTGTCTCCAACAGAAAGCGCTTCGTCCACAATTAACACATCTGGACGCACCGCCGTAGCGAGAGCAAAGGCCAAACGCATTTGCATCCCGCTCGAATATGTTCTTACAGGCTCATCAATGGCTGCACCGATTTCGGCAAAAGCCTCAATATCTGGCGTAGTCCGAACAATTTCATCGTTGGTGAGGCCGATAAGCTGACCGGCAAGCGTAATATTCTGTCGCCCAGTAAAGTCAGGATGAAATCCCATTCCCAACTCAAGTAGTGCCGCTACGCGACCCTGAAAGGTAACCTTACCAGTCGTGGGGGCTGTCGTTCCCGTAATGATCTTGAGCAACGTACTCTTACCAGCACCGTTCATGCCCACAATACCAATGGCTTCCCCTTGTCTGACGACAAAGGAAATGTCCTGCAACACCCATGTTGGCTGTATTTTCGGTTTATAAAAGGGGATGAACCACTCCTTAAAACGTTCTTTTCTTCCCTGTCCGACACGATAGGTCTTGCCTACATTTTCAACAACAATACTACAGTTCATCGACAATCTCACAGGAGTGGCAGCGGAAGAAAAGTAGGGCTACTATTGCTAGAACTAAAATAAGCAGGGTTATCGGCAGGAGAGATACATAGTCTGGCCATTGGTGTTCTAAAAAAATAGTATGAAATCCCCCCATAATCTGGACCATCGGGTTTAACTCCAGAAGGTTTTGAAAGCGTTCCGGGACAATGCTGGCTGGGTAAACCAAAGGGGTAAACCAAAACCAGAATTGGCACAGAATACCGTAACCCTGCCCAACATCCCGAAAAAAAACATTCACGGTTCCAAGAAAAATCCCGAGACTTGCTGCGAAGAGAATCAGAATGGCAAGAAGAGGAATTGTCCCCAGTAAAACAATCCCGGGAAATTGGCCAATGCACAGTAGGAAAAAAAGAAAAAGCCCACTGATAATAGAAAAATTGATGAGGGCGCTTCCCGTGACAATTGCTGGCAGACAAATTTTGGGAAAGGCTACTTTTTTGAGCAAGTTTCCATTTTCAATAAATGTATTTACACAGCGTGTACTGATTTCTGTGAACAAACCCCAGGGAAGAATCCCCGCACATAAATAGATACTATAGGCAAAGCCAGATTCAATCCCGGGAAGTTTAGCCCGCATTACTTGTGAAAAAACGAGCATATAGACAATGATCATACTTAATGGATTAAGAACTGCCCAAGTCGCCCCTAACAAAGAATGAGTGTAGCGCGAGAAAAATTCTCTTTTGACAGATTCTACAATAAAATAGCGCTTCTCGTAGCAGGTGCGTAACATAATGCCTTCCCGGGATTCTAAATTATCGATTGTTCCGGCGCAAATCCGCTTCCACCATCATCTGGCAGAGTTGTTCGAGCGAGGTCCTCGGTTCCCATCCGAATACAGCTTTTGCCTTGGCCGGATCACCAATCAACAGTTCTACTTCAGCCGGACGGAAGAACGTGGGATTGACGCGGACGCGTAACTTGCCAGTTTTCGGTTCAATGGCGTATTCTTCCGTCCCCGTCCCGTGCCATTCCAAATCCATATTTACGGCCTTTGCGGTCATTTCGACGAAGTCGCGGATGCTCTGGGTGCGCCCGGTAGCGAGAACGTAGGTACCTGGTGTGTCTTGCTGAAGCATGCGCCACATACCTTCGACGTATTCTGCGGCATAGCCCCAGTCTCGCTTGGCATCAAGATTGCCGAGTTCCACGAATTCCTGTTTACCAAGCGACATCTTTGCAAAGGCGTCGGTGATTTTTCTCGTAACGAATTCGATACCGCGTAGCGGGGACTCGTGGTTGAACAGAATGCCGCTGCATCCGAAGATATCGTAGCTCTCGCGATAGTTCATCGTGAGCCAGTGTGCGTAGAGTTTGGCCACGCCGTAGGGGCTGCGGGGGTAGAAGGGCGTGGTTTCCTTCTGGGGAATTTCCTGTACCTTGCCGAACATTTCGGAGGTACTGGCCTGATAGTAACGGATGCGAGGGTTAACCATACGGACGGCTTCAAGCAGACGCAATGCGCCGAGACCGGTGATCTGGGCTGTGGTTTCCGGCTGATCAAAAGAGACTCCCACAAAGCTTTGTGCCGCAAGATTGTATATTTCATCGGGCTTGACACGTTCAAGCAGGCGCAGGCTACTGCCCGTATCGGTTAAATCATATTCAACTAGGTGAAAATCAGGGTGCTTGTCCACGTCGAGTTCGCTGATACGCCAGAAATTGAGGGCGCTGGTGCGGCGATAGGTACCGTAAACACAATAGCCTTTATTCAAAAGAAGTTCGGCGAGGTAGGCCCCGTCCTGCCCGGTAATGCCAGTGATAAGCGCTGTTTTCATGGTTACCTTCTTTCAAGCGTGGTTAGAGTTATGCGGTAAAAATAAATACTAGGCCGACTTCAGCCCTGTTTTCTTTCGGTGTTGCGTCCATAGGCGTCCTCGAAACGGACGATATCATCCTCACCAAGGTAGGCTCCGGACTGAATTTCGATGATAACAAGGGGAATACTACCGGGATTCTTCAGCCTATGCACTGTGCCGAGCGGAATGTAGGTAGATTGGTTTTCTGTATACAGGCGCACATCGTCCCCGTTGGTAATCTCAGCCGTACCGCTAACGACGACCCAGTGTTCAGCGCGGTGGTAGTGCATCTGAAGGGAAAGTTGCGCGCCGGGATTGACCGTGATGCGCTTTACCTGAAAACGAGGCCCCGTGGCAAGCGATTCATAACTCCCCCACGGGCGATAAACAAAGGGGTGGAGCTTGTGTTCAGGCCGTCCTGCTTCCTTGAGGCGTGCGACGATGTGTTTTACACTTTGCACGGAAGCACGTGGGGTTACCAAAATGGAATCTTGTGTCTCTATAATGGCGAGATCATGAACATCGATTGCGGCAATGAGCCGATGGGTACCGTGCAGATAGCAGTCGTGTGCGTTTTCCTGCACAATATCGCCTGTACAGACATTCCCATCATCGTCTTTTCTCCCAACCTGATAGAACGCTTCCCATGAACCGAGATCGTTCCAGTTTGTTGCGAGAGGACATACCGCCGCCAGTCTTGTGTGCTCCATAACGGCATAGTCGATGGAGTCTGCGGGAGAATTAATAAATGCGTCTTTCCCAGGAGAAATGAAAGCACCTTCTTTTTGGTGCTGTTCCCATGCCTTGTGACATTGCGTGTATATTTCGGGGGCAAAGTTTTGCAGCTCACGTAGATACACAGAGGCTCTGAAGAGAAACATACCGCTGTTCCACGAGTAACCACCGTCCATGAGCATGGCTGAAGCCGTGGCTTCATCGGGCTTTTCCACGAAACGAGCTACTTTAAAGCCTTCTATCCCTAATACGTCACCCTGTTTGATGTATCCAAATCCTGTCTTTGGGCTATTGGGGGTAATACCGAAGGTGACAATAAAGCCTTCCCGGGCAAGAGCGACAGCCTTAGTGACTCCATCAGAAAAGGCTTTTGCATCCTGAAGTAGATGATCTGATGGCAGAACCAGCAGTAGAGGATCTTCTCCATCCGTCAGTGCCTGCGCTGCAAAAGCCGCCAGAGCAATGGCCGGAGCGGTATTGCGAGGTGCGGGTTCCAGAAGAATATGCCCTTGAATGGAGCAAGCCAAAAGTTCCGCACTCACGTAGAAGCGGTGGTTTTCATTACAGACAACCAACGGTTCTCCTAATTCAGGCAATGATGACGCTCGGCGGATTGTATCCCCGAACAAGGTACGGCCGTTGCCGAGATCGACAAACTGTTTGGGATACATATCACGGGAAAGAGGCCAGAGTCGTGTTCCACTCCCGCCGCAGAGAATAACCGGATACAGCATGTGTCTTGTCCTTGATTTCATAGTAATTACGTAGATAACTACCCATTTAATTGAAAAATTACCCCGAAAGGCAGTATGGTGTCAAATATATAATATCATGTTTTTATTGTAGAAATATTTATAGTACCATCTTAATGGTGCTTTACCCTGTTTTCTTCCTGGTGAATTGTTTAGCTTGTTTGCGTATCATTTTTTTTCTATCCATTGCAATGGCGTTATAAACAGCCTGCAAGGGCATCACATATACTTTCTTAAGAATACGGATTAACAGTCGACAATATCTTTGTAGGTTTCCAGAGCGGGAGAATATAGGAGACGAGATAGGGGTATTGCGCTGTTCGTGATGTCGCGCAGCCTGTATCCGGTTATGGTAATCTTCGTATCAAACATCCATTAGAAGGATAAGCTTAAATACTATCAGGTCTCTTACTTGAAGCAAGCAAGTTGAATATAGGGTTGGATATGTTTTCTTACATGAAAAAAGGACTCAGATTTTTACATCCAAGTCCTTGATTCCATTCTGGTGCGCCCGGCGCGATTCGAACGCACGGCCTTTAGCTCCGGAGGCTAACGCTCTATCCGACTGAGCTACGGGCGCGGAGTTTCCCCGGAAGGGGACACTACAGAGTTGGGAAGCTAGCTCTTGTGCCGCGTCCTGTCAAGCTGTATGCTCCGGTACCGGGAGCGTGCCGCGGCTCGTTTGGTGGCGGAGCCGTGTTTTTGTGTCCATCCGTTTGTTACGCTTCCCCTTCTTTTTCTTTATCTTAAGGAGTATTCCATGAGCGTTTCCGTTACTTGGTACGGTCATTCCAATTTTAAGGTTTCTTGCGGCGACGTGACTGTTTTCATAGATCCCTTCTTCACGCATAACCCTTCCTGCCCCGTGACGTGGAATGAGGCTGGAAAGCCGGATTTGGTGCTCGTCACCCATGATCACGGCGATCATACGGGTGACGCCGTGGCGATCTGCAAAAGCAGCGGCGCAACCTGCGGCTGCATCGTCGGCACGGCCGAACGCCTGATCGACGCCGGGATGCCGCAAGCCAGCATTCCCGCCGGGATCGGCTTCAATATCGGGGGCACCATCGAAGTGAAGGGCGTCCGGGTCACCATGACGCAGGCGTTCCATACTTCGGAATCCGGGGCCCCCGCAGGGTACGTCGTGACCATGCCGGACGGCTTTACCTTCTATCACGCGGGCGATACCGGCCTCTTCTCCTCGATGGAGCTGATAGGTTCGCTGTATCCGCTGGATTTGGCACTGTTGCCCGTGGGCGGCTTCTTCACGATGGACGGGTTGCAGGCCGCCCATGCCGCGCGTCTGCTCAAGCCCAAGGCCGTGATCCCCATGCACTGGGGGACATTCCCGGTCCTTGCGAAGGACACCTCGGCTTTTGCGTCGCATCTCGCATCCGTGGCTCCAGATGTCCGCCTGGTCTCCATGAAGCCCGGTGATAGCGCCGCGTTCTAATCACGGAGGTGTCCCATGACGCTCATCGAACACGGCGAACTGGTCCGCCGCGCTTTGGAATATGTGCAGGAAGAACGCTGCCGCCGCCCGGATGCGCCGCTTTCCTCCCTGCTTGACGAAGCGGGTATGCGCTTCAATCTGACGCCGCTGGACGCGGCTCAGCTTGCCCGCCTTTTCTCCGAAAAAGGACAGGAGCCTTCCGCCCCGTGCAAACGCTAACTTCGCATCCTTACAGGACGTTGCCCGATGCCTTCGCTTCTTCAGAGACAGATATTTAAAGAAATCGCCAACCTGTTCGTTCTCGCCGTGGGGGTGCTGCTGACGCTCATCCTCATCAGCCGGGCGGTGCAGATGCGGGAACTGTTTCTGGGGCTGGATCTCGGCATCTTGGATACCGTTCTGCTGTTCGGCTATATGACCCCGCTGTTCCTCATGCTGGTGATTCCCATCGCCTGTATGCTCAGCGTCTTCCTGACCTTCCTGCGCATGAGCACGGACCGCGAGCTGGTCGCCCTGCGTGCGGGGGGCATCAACATCTATCAGATGCTTCCCGCGCCGCTCCTGTTCAGTGTGATCTGCATGTTGCTGACGCTCTGGGTATCCCTGCATTGGCTGGCGTGGGGCATGGGGCATTTCCGGGAAACGATCCTTGAAATCGCCAATACCCGCGCCCGTGTCGTGGTGCAGCCCGGCGTCTTCAATACGGACTTCCCCAATCTGGTGCTTTTCGCCCGGCAGGTGAACCCCGGTGACGGGGATATGTCGCAGGTTCTGGTGGACGACCGTTCGCACCCCGAGCGCCACATGACCATCCTCGCCCCGGAAGGGCGCTTCGATACCGATACCGAGCGCGGCGAGCTGGTATTCCTGCTTGAGGACGGCAAGATCTACACCACGGATAAGAAAGGGTCCTCGGTGCTGGCCTTCGACGAATACAAAGTGCGGCTGCCGCTGGATTCCCTCTTCAAGAGCCTTGATCTCGGAGATGTGCGGCCCCGCGAGATGTCATGGAGCAAGCTCTCCAGCATCACGCGGGAGGAAGCGCTAAAAGTGGACGCCAACTACGCCAACAAGCTGGAGGTGGAGCGCCACAAGCGCTGGGCCTATCCGGTGGCGTGCATCGCCCTGACCCTCTTCGTGCTGCCGCTGGCTTCGGCCTTTGAGGGGCTGCACAGGCAGACGGGGCTCATGTTGGCCCTTGCCATGTTCTTCGTGTATTACAGCCTGATGTCGCTTGGGTTCAGTACGGGCGAGTCCGGGGCCATCCCCCCCTCCATAGGGTTGTGGGTCCCGAACATCCTGTTCCTATGCCTCGGCATCTACGGGCTATGGCTGACGGCGCATGAGCGAACGCCACACGTGGCGACCTTCTTCCGCAACCTGCGGACACGGAGGAAGTCATGAGCTTGCTTTTCCGCTATCTGACCAAGAACAACGCGATGATCCTGCTGCCGACCCTTGCCGTCGGCATCGGCCTGTATGTGCTTACGGACCTGTTCGAGCGTCTCGACAACTTCATCGAGGCCGGGCTGTCCGTGGGCATGGTGCTCACCTACTTCGTCGTGAAGATGCCGCTCGTGATTTCGCAGATCCTGCCGGTGATCTTCCTGCTGTCCACGGTCATCCAACTGTGCATCATGGCTCGCAGCCGCGAACTGACGGCGTTGCAGGCCGGGGGCATCTCCCTCGGCGTGGTGGCAAACTCCATGATCCTTTGCGGCATTTTCTGGGGCGGCGTCCAGCTTGGTTTCTCCGAATATCTGGGCGTTGCCGGGGAACGCGAGTCCGCCCGCATCTGGCAGGAAGAGGTCCGCAAGAAGAACCTCGCGGCAACGGTGCTGAAGGATGTCTGGTTTACGGATGGGGACTGGATCGTCTCGCTCGGCACGCTTGATCCCCAGGCGCACGGCACAGGCTTTTCCGGGTATGAACTGTCCGACGACGGCCTGAGCATCAAGCGCATCGTGCAGGCGTCCACGTTCACCGCCGAGCCCAGCCACTGGGCCTTGCAGGATGTGCGCGTCTACACGCCCGACACCTTCACGCAGGAGCAAGAGCCGGATTTCGTCCTCCCGCTCAGGCAGGATCCCGAAACCTTCCGGCTCGTCAGTACGGGCACGAAGCCGCAGCAGTTGCCGCTCTGGCAGCTTGGGGACGCCATCAGCCAGTTGAAATCTTCCGGTTCCAATGTGGAGGCGCTCCGTACGGCGTGGCACGCCAAGCTGGCCTATGCGGCATCGATTCTGGTCATGGCCTTCGTGGCGACGGCCATTGTCTCGTGGAAGGACAACATCTATATCGCCGTGACCGTCGCGCTGCTGTGCACGTTCCTGTACTTCGCGGTGTATACCCTCGGTACGACGCTTGGGCAGCGCGGCATCCTGCACCCGTTCCTCGCCGCGTGGACCGCCAACCTCATCGCGCTGTTCTTTGCGTTTTGGCGGCTTATCCCCTTGCTGCTGCGAAGGGAATAATTCACCGGAACCTTTTAAAGATTTGAGGGGCGAGAGAAACGTTCTGAAGAAGGGGGGAGCCCCCACGTTTCCCTCGCCCCCTCCAACCTTCCCTCCACTCCCTTCAAAGCCTTTTCCCTTTATCGAATCCCCCATCCGCAGTATTCACTATGCCCAAGAATCACTCCCCCATGACAATACCATTCCAGATCCAGCGGTGGTCATCAAAAAACGCCCGAATACACGAGCGTATCCGGGCGCCTTCACTTTCTCATCCAACGGAACTGCCGCCGGGCGGCCTCCCCACCAGTCTAAAATCTTAGGAGGGAAAAGGAGCCGTGGGGTGCTCTCCCCTTCTCCAGAAAGGTTCCCCTTTCCCTCACCAATTCCACTCTCGCATTCTACCTCTATCGCAAGTCGCGGAGCTTCCGCTGCCCCTCCTCGTCACGATACAACTTATACACGACAGAATCCACAAGCCCCTGCCAGCTGGCTTCGATGATGTCATGCGACACGCCCACGGTCACCCATGTGCTGTCGGCGTCGCCCGATTCGATAAGCACACGGACAACGGAGGCCGTCCCGCCCGTACCGTCGGAAGCGGAAAGGACGCGGACCTTGAAGTCCAACAGCTTCATTTCCTTCAAACGCGGATAGAACGGCAGAAGCGCCTTGCGGAGCGCGGTATCAAGCGCGTTGACCGGGCCGTTGCCGGTGGCTGCGGTATGCTCGACGGCACCCTCCACTTCCACCATGACCGTGGCTTCTTCCATCGGCAACTCATGGCTGGCATCACGCACGGCGCTCACATGGTACTGCACCAGCTTGAAGAAGTCCCGGACGCCGCGCCGCGCCAGTTTGCGCAGGATGAGCAGCTCGACGCTGGCTTCGGCGGACGCGTAGTCGTACCCGAGGCTGGCCTTCTTTTTCAGCTCGTTGAACAGCCCCTTGACCACGGGCTCGTCCTTGTCCAGATGGAACCCGAACCGGCGGGCCAGCGAAACGATGTTGCTCCGTCCGCCGAGCTCCGTGATCAGAATGCGCTGGCCGTTGCCGACCAACTCCGGCTCCATATGCTCGTACAGGGAGGAACAGCGGTTGACGGCGCTGACGTGCACCCCGCCCTTGTGCGCAAACGCGGAATTGCCCACGAAAGGCTGGCGGTTAAACGGCTTCATATTCGCCACTTCAGCGAAGTAGGACGACAGTTTGGTCAGCTGGCGGAGCCGCACATCAGCGGGCTCAGGCAAGCAGGTCAAACCGCATTTCACCTGCAATACCGGGATGATCGAGCACAGGTTGGCATTGCCGCAGCGCTCGCCCACCCCATTGATCGTGCCCTGCACCATTTCCGCGCCAGCCTGCACGGCAACGATGGTATTCGCCACCGCCATCTCGCAGTCGTTGTGCGTATGGATGCCAAGCCGCACTTCCGGCAAGGCCACGCGCAGATCCGAAACGATCTGCTGCATCTCGTTCGGCAGGGTGCCGCCATTGGTGTCGCACAGATTGATGATCAGCGCGCCCGCCTCGTGCGCGGCCCGCAGGACAGCCAGCGAGTATTCCGCATTCCGCTTGTAGCCGTCGAAAAAGTGCTCCGCGTCAAAATAGACTTCCGGCATGGAGCGCTTCAAGTAGGCTACCGAATTACGGATAATGTCCAGATTCCGTTTGGGGTCCAGACGCAGGGCTTCCTTCGCATGGCGTTCGCACGATTTGCCGAAAATCGTCCCCGCCGTCGCGCCGGAAGCGATGAGCGCGTTCAGATTCGGGTCTTCTTCCACCTTGTTGTCGGGATGGTGCGTGCTCCCAAACGCGGCGATACGGGCGTATTTCAGGTGATAGTTGGCGATCTCCTTGAAAAACGCCACGTCCACCGGATTGGAACCGGGCCAGCCGCCTTCGATATAGTCGATGCCGAATTCATCAAGGCGCAAGGCGATCTTGATTTTATCCGGGGTCGACAGGTTGACGTCTTCGGCCTGCGTGCCGTCGCGGAGGGTCGTATCGTACAGGACAATCTTCTGCGTCATGGCGTTCCTTTCCAGTGGTTACTCTGCGGAACCGCAGCAGGAGCACTGCCCGCCGCAAGCAACCGGGTATTCACCATTGAAACAGGCGAGACAGTACTTGTCCGGCTCGGAAACCGAGTTCAGCAGCCCTTCGATGGTGAGGTAATGAAGCGAATCAAGATTCAGCAGGCCGGGCAAGGCTTCCAGAGGGTGGTTGGCGGCCACGAGTTCCCCGCGGGACGAGAAATTGATCCCGTAGAAGCAGGGATGGCGCAACGGCGGACAGCTCACGCGGAAATGTACCTCACGAGCGCCCAGCTCACGCAGCTTGACCACGCGGGTGCGAACCGTCGTGCCGCGCACGATGGAGTCGTCGACGATGCAGATGCGACGGTTCTTGATCATGGAACGCACCGGGTTCAGCTTCACGCGGACGCCGAAATTGCGCATGGTCTGGGAGGGCTGAATGAAGGTGCGGCCCACGTAGTGGTTACGGATATACGCCTGTTCGTAGGGCACACCGGCGGCATGAGCAAAACCGATGGCCGCGTACACGCCGGAGTCCGGGAACGGCATGACCAGTTCGGCGTCGGTGGGCGCTTCCTTGGCCATTTCGTAGCCCATGTGCTTACGGCACTGATACACGTCTTCACCGAACACGATGGAGTCGGGGCGGGCAAAATAGACCAGCTCAAAAATGCACTGGCGGACAGGCACCTTGCCGGCATTGTTGAGTGGGCGGCTGACGACCTTGTCGCCGTCGACGACAACCATTTCTCCGGGCAACACTTCACGGAGATATTCGGCCTCCAACAGGTCAAAAGCGCAGGTTTCGGAAGCGAACACATAGGCGTCGTCCACCTTGCCCATTGCCAACGGATGGAAGCCGTGGGCGTCGCGTAGCGCGATGATGCGGCCTTCGGACAGGATGATGAGGGAATACGCCCCGCGCACGCGATCGCAAGCGGAGAGGATAGCCTCTTCAAGATCCTTCTTTTTGGCAAGGCTGCGCGCAATGAGGTGCACGAAAATTTCACTGTCGCTGCTGGTCTGGAAGATGGCGCCTTCGCTTTCCAGTTCGCCGCGGAGTTCCGAGGCATTGGTCAGATTGCCGTTGTGGGCCAGCGCGATCTCGATGCCGCAAACCCGGACGACCAGCGGCTGGGCGTTTTTGCGAACCGAAACCCCCGAGGTGGAGTAACGCACGTGGCCGATGGCCCTGTTGCCCTGCAATTCCTGACCGAGCGTCGCCTCGTCGTATACGTCCGGCACGAGCCCCATGCCCGCGTGCAGCCGGATGTGCTTGCCGTCATAACTTGCGATGCCCGTGCTTTCCTGCCCACGATGCTGGAGGGCGTACAGACCGAAATAGGCCATCCGAGCCGCTTCAGGATGTCCAGAAATACCAAAAATTCCGCACATACAATACCTTTTGTCACGAAGAGGGCGGAAAAAGCCCCTTGAAGAAAGGCTTCTTCCGCCCTCTTCAGGCTTTCCTTCCGCTCCGTCGACCTTTGTTGTGGTCAGTGGATAACGCCCGCGGAGGCAGGGCGTTCGTTGTACGCTTGTCGCAGTCCAGCGGGGCTTTGCCCCATTCCCGGCAGTGTCCCGCCCCCGTCGGCGGATAGCCTTCCGCCCCAGACAAGGGCAGGGATTCCGGCATCGCGTTTCCGCGAGAGGCCGCAGGCTGACCGAAACAGGCAAGCCTTCCGGTACAACGGCATCACGGTTGCATACCGTTTCCGCCGCCGTCCCGGAAGGCCGGGTATCTTTTCAAAAAAGGAGGGAGGAATGATAAAAAAAACTTCCGGTTCTTGCAACACGCGGAGAACCGCCCCTCCTTAAAGAGGCTTTCAACAGGGGAGGAACGAGGGAGGGCCTCCTTATCAGAGAGCCCTTCCCGCGGGTTACTCGCCCTTATAGTATTCCTGAAGGCTCTTTACGCGCACTTCGGTGGTCCGGGCCGCACCGATGGCGCGGGCAATGGCCTTCGCGCCGGACAACGTGGTGCTGTACGGCACGCCGTAATGGAGCGTAGCCTGCCGGATAGCCTTGGAGTCGTGCGCGGTGCGCTTGCCCGAGGCGGTGTTGATGACCAGCGAGACTTCGCCGTTCTTGATGAGGTCGACGATGTTCGGGCGGCCTTCATACACCTTGAGCACGCGGGTGGACGGGATGCCCTGTCCCGCCAAAAGCCCGGCGGTACCGGAGGTGGCGAGCAGTTCGAAACCGAGATCCACATACTGGCGGGCGACCTCAGCCACAAAGCGCTTGTCGCGGTCGTTCACGGACAGGAACACCTTGCCGCCTTCCGGCAGCTTCTGGCCCGCGCCCCACTGCCCCTTGAGGAAGGCTTCCTCAAAGGTCGGAGCGATACCCATGACTTCGCCGGTGGAACGCATTTCAGGTCCGAGCAGGATGTCCACGCCGGGGAAGCGGCGGAACGGGAAGACGGATTCCTTGACGGACACGTATCCGGAACGGCGCATGGACCAGGGGTCCAGTTCCTTGAGGGTTTTGCCGAGCATCACCTGCGTGGCGAGACGCGGCAGGGGCACGCCCGTGGCCTTGGAGACGAACGGTGCGGTACGGGAGGCGCGGGGGTTCACTTCGAGAATGAACACAACCCCGTCCTTGACCGCGAACTGGATGTTCATCAGGCCGACGACGCGCAGTTCCTTGGCAAGGGCCACGGTCTGGCGTTCGATTTCGGCGACGGTTTCGGCGGGCAGCGAATAGGGAGGCAACACACAAGAGGAGTCGCCCGAGTGGATGCCCGCTTCTTCGATGTGTTCTATGACCCCGGCGACGTACACGTCCTCACCGTCGGACAGCGCGTCCACGTCCACTTCAATGGCATTTTCAAGGAATTTGTCGATGAGCACGGGATGCTCAAGCTTCTGCTTGCCGACATGCAGCGCGAAGTATTCCGCCATCTCCTCGTCGTCATAGACGATCATCATGGCACGTCCGCCAAGCACGTAGCTCGGGCGGATCACAATGGGATAGCCGATGCGGTGGGCGATCTCGCGGGATTCTTCCAGCGTGGTCGCCGTGCCGTTGGCGGGCTGGAGAAGCGACAGCTTCTGGAGCAGAGCCTGAAAACGTTCGCGGTCTTCGGCGCGGTCGATGGCGTCCGGGCTGGTGCCGAGGATGGGCACGCCCGCGCGCAACAGCGGCACGGCGAGGTTCAGCGGCGTCTGGCCGCCGAACTGGACGATCACGCCGTCGGGCCGTTCCTTTTCCACAATGTGCATCACGTCTTCAAAAGTCAGCGGCTCGAAATAGAGGCGGTCGGACGTGTCGTAGTCGGTGGAAACGGTCTCGGGGTTGGAGTTGACCATGATGGCCTGAACCCCGGCGTCCTTAAGGGCGAAGGAAGCGTGGCAGCAGCAGTAGTCGAACTCGATGCCCTGCCCAATGCGGTTGGGGCCGCCGCCGAGGATGATGACCTTTTTGCGGTCGGCGGGGACCACTTCCTGACCCGTTTCATAGGTCGAATAGAAATAGGGGGTGTAGGCTTCGAATTCCGCGGCGCAGGTATCCACCAGATAGTAGGTGGGCACGGTGCCGGTTTCGCGGCGCAGGGCACGGATGTCGCCTTCGGGCTTCTTCCACATTTCCGCAAGCTGACGGTCGGAGAAACCGAATTCCTTGGCCTTGCGGAGCACGGCGACCATTTCCGGATTGTCGGGCGTCATGGAGTTGGCCAGCGCGAAGTCGCGGATCTGCCCTTCCATATCCACGATTTCCTTGATCTGGCGCAGGAACCACGGATCGATCAACGTGATTTCATGGAGTTCTTCCAGCGTGAACCCGACAAGCATAGCCTGACGGATGGCGAACATGCGACGCGAGTTGGGCGTACGGAGCTTACCCATAAGCTCTTCGCGCGAGGGCAACGCGGCACGGAAGTTGCTGCCGAGGCCGATAGCCCCGATTTCCAGCGAACGCAGCCCTTTCTGGAGCGATTCCTTGAAGGTCCGGCCAATGGCCATAGTCTCACCCACGCTCTTCATGGAGGTGGTCAGCTCGTCCTTGGCTCCGGGGAACTTCTCAAAGGTGAAGCGGGGAATCTTGACCACGCAGTAGTCGATGGTGGGTTCGAAGGACGCGGAGGTTTCGCGGGTGATGTCGTTGCGGAGCTCGTCCAGCGTATAGCCGACGGCCAGCTTAGCCGCGATCTTGGCGATGGGGAAGCCGGTCGCCTTGGAAGCCAGCGCGGAGGAACGGGACACGCGGGGGTTCATCTCAATGATCACGAGTTCGCCGTTAGCGGGATTGACGCCGAACTGCACGTTCGATCCGCCGGTCTCCACACCGATTTCGCGCATGATGGCGAGGGAGGCGTCGCGCATCTTCTGATATTCGCGGTCCGTGAGGGTCTGCGCCGGGGCCACGGTGATGGAGTCGCCGGTGTGCACGCCCATGGCGTCCACGTTTTCGATGGAGCACACGATCACGCAGTTGTCCGCGGTATCGCGCATGACTTCCATCTCAAATTCTTTCCAGCCGATGACCGACTGCTCGATCATGACTTCGCTCACCGGGCTGGCGGTCAGGCCGTCGCCAGCGATTTCCTCAAGGTCTTCCATATTGTAGGCGATACCGCCGCCCGTGCCGCCGAGCGTGAAGGCGGGACGGATAATCATCGGAAAGGGCATGGAGGAACCGATGCGGCGCACGTCGTCCATACTGTGGGCGATGGCGCTCTGAGGGACCTTGAGGCCGATGTTTTCCATCGCCTGACGGAACAGCTCGCGGCTTTCGGCCTTTTCGATGACTTCGGCCCGCGCGCCGATGAGTTCCGTGCCGCACTCGGCCAGCACGCCGGATTTCGCCAGCGCGAGCGCCGTGTTCAAGCCCGTCTGCCCGCCGAGAGTGGGCAGGATGGCGCACGGGCGTTCCTTGCGCACGATGGCGGCAACCGTTTCCGGTTCGATAGGTTCGATGTAGGTGCGATCCGCAAGCCCGGGATCGGTCATGATGGTCGCCGGGTTGGAGTTCACCAGTACGACCTCGTATCCCTCTTCTTTCAGAGCCTTGATGCCCTGAGTCCCGGAATAGTCGAATTCGCACGCTTGGCCGATGACGATCGGGCCAGAACCGATTACCATGATCTTCTTGAGATCTGTACGCTTGGGCATATCGCTCCCCGCTGGGCAAGGGTAGATTTGTTTCGTCCGCAACCGGCCTCTCCACCGGCTGACACCAATGGCCGCACGCCGAAACAGCGGCACTCCATCATATAGGGAAATGAAGAATAATGAATCCCTCAGTTCCTACACGCCATTGTTCCCGCTGGCAAGAGGAAGAAGCGCACCTTTTCCGGAAATCCCGCCGCTCCTTTTCCCCTTCCGGACGCGCGACGGAAGGAATACAGCCAGCCGTTCCGTACGAAAAACGCGGCTTACCTCTTGCGTTTTTTTGGGAGAGCGTATATGAAACCAGTCTTTGGTGCGGACAGTCCGTGCCCCTAGAAAGATTTTTTCGGGCGACCGTCCGAATATATGGAGGATGTCATGTCCAAGCAGTGCGAATTTTGTGGCAAAAAGCCCCAGACCGGCAACTATGTGAGCCATTCCAACATCAAGACCAAGCGTGTGTTCAACCCCAACCTTCAGAACGTGCGTCACCAGTTCGCCAACGGCGAAGTCCGCACGGTTTCCGTGTGCACCCGCTGCCTGCGCTCCGGCGTGGTTACGAAACCCGTTGTCCGCAAGGCCGACTAGTTCCCGTGTCTGCGGCATGGTTTTCCAAAAATCCCCGGTTGTCCGCAGCCGGGGATTTTTTTGCTTTTTGAAGAACAGACCTTACCTCAAGGACATGACACCGCCACCACGCCACCTCTCGCCCACACGGCAGGCCACATCCACCCCTTCGCGCCGCCCTCCTCTGCGCAGGCGTAAACTGCGCCTGTGGATGCGCCCCTACAGCGTCCCCCGTTTTTGGAGGATGATCAACGACGGGGAAAAGCGGCCTACCCTCCCTCCTCCGCACCTGTTCGATCTTTGGATCACAATACTCGCCTCCCGGAACATCCCGTACCTGCTTACAGGACGAGGCAACAAGCTCCGCCTGTACGTCCCCGCCCTGCTCGAACGCCAAGCCCGTTCCGAGCTGGAGGCCGTACTGGCCGAAAGCAGAAAGCCACGCCCTGTCTACATCGAGCCCCCCACGCACAACAACGCACACTGGGTACTGTCAGTGCTGCTTCTGCTCATCCTCTGGCATGGCGTCAGGATGCATTGGGGATTTTTGGCCCATCTTCCCGGCCTGCCGGATCTGCCATCTGAAGAATGGTCGCGGCTCGGCTCACTGGATGTTTTTCGCGTGAAGACATTCGGAGAGTGGTATCGTTGCGTTACGGCATTGACCCTGCACGCCGACAGCCAGCACCTCTTCGGCAATGTCCTGTTCGGCGCGCCTTTTCTGATCCTGCTCTGCCGCAGGGTGGGCCTCGGGCTTGGCCTCTTTCTTATCTTGCTGGCCGGAAGCTTCGGCAACGCCCTCAACGCATGGTACCGCCCCGCCGGGCATATCAGCCTCGGCTTCTCCACGGCCCTTTTCGGCACGGTGGGCGTGCTTTCCGGATTCATGGCCCTTCAAGGGTGGGGCAGCAGAACGCAGAGCGATACCGGAAAGCTCTCCTGGCGCAGAGGCATCCTCCTGTTGGCCGCAGGCACGGGCATCCTCGCCATGCTCGGCACGGAAGGCGACAAAACGGATTACGCCGCACACCTGTTCGGACTGCTCTCCGGCTTCATCGTAGGTGGAGCCGCAGGCTGGATATCACGGCTTACGGCCCCCTCTCCGATTATAAATGCGCTACTTGGCCTGAGCGCCGCAGGGTTGGTCGTGCTGTGCTGGAAGTTGGCGCTGTAGCGCTACCAGCAGACGCTTCCCATACATAAAGCCCAACGGGAAGAAAAGCAGAAGGATACCATCCTTTCTATGAAGCGGATAATCAAACAAACCGTACCCTGCATAAAAAAACAATACGGCAGGAAATAAGTACACTTTATCGATAATTGCCCACCGGATAGCAGGCAACAATATCGCTAGCAACAATATAATGCCAATAGAACCATAACCAAAAGCTATACCTAAATACATATTATGAGGACTAGCAATTGATGTTTCAACAACCGGATATTTTGCATTGAGCTCCTTAGCATACTCTGTGATGAAATGTTCATGATAAGATTCAAATGACCTAATACCATTTCCGATGAGAGGGGATTCCTTGAATCCTGCGATAGCCGCGTCCCATATAGGTTGACGCGAAATAAATGTCGCATCCTCAAAAGGGTTTTGGATGGCAGATAAAGCACGCTCTCTTTCATGAGCAGAGAGTAGACTTAAAAGTATTCCTCCACACACGATAGTTACCAAAAAAAATTGGCCCCAGTAGCGGCGGTAGATGACGATTCCCAAAAAAACACTTCCAAGAGCAACCGCGAGAAAAGTCCCCCGAGCAGCACAAAGCGCAACAATCGAAAAGGAAATAAAACTTCCAATCGTAGCGATTTTTTTTCTTTCTGGATTCTGAGTATTCCATTTATTAACAAAGAACAAAAAAAGTAATCCAGTGATGAAAGATAAAACGCTAGGATGGTCAAAAAATAGCCGCATCCTTCCATTCCACAACATATCCTTTGGAAAACCTCGTACTACAAAAATGATTAGAGAGGCTATCAACGCAAACAGCATTCCGCAACCTATATGCCAAAGTTTATCCTTGAGGAAGATAGCAAAAGATACACCAACAATAAACGAAAAAAACATTGTCCCACTGAGGCTTATATCTTTAAAGAGCATACCTGGCGTTAAGGCGATATAAGCAAAAAACAAAAATGGAATCCACAAGTAATGAACAAATATTGCATAGTCTTTCTTCAATATAGGATACAAAAGCATGAATCCCAGTAATGTAGCCAAGTATAAAGATATAAATATACCACGGTTAAAGAATAACATAAAAAACAACATATAAACAGCAACAAAAAAAGCCGTATTATTCTCTGTTAAACAACAGAGAAAACGGCGTAACATTCTTGATGGCATAAAATCCCTTCTCTGAATAAACTGATGCTGATAGATATTTTATTTATGCCAAATAAACAAACGATATTTCCGATTGACTTCAACACACCATGATATGGTTTCTGGAAACAGGCGCTGAAGAAACGCAAAGATCATAAAGCCAAAATGTTTATTACGTCTCCGTCCCGCGCTCTTAAAATGAAAAATTTTTCCAATTCGACATGTTACATCATTATAAATATTACCATCAAGAACACGGACACTATAACTATCATACATCTGTCGAGAATTGATCTTTCCTAACTCTACTTGACGTTCCAACAGCGTACTGAGAGCGGATTGATCAGTATGCTCACCATCTTCACACAGTTTTTTCCATTCATTAAAAAAAGAAGATTCAATATTGGAACCAAACCCCATAACCCCCGTGTTAATTTTTCCATTCACAAGGATGTGAGGCTTCTTTTCCCGATCACAACGATATGTGACTACAATCTCCCTCTCGGAAGGAAAAATATCGTTGACAGCATCATTAATAATCAATACATCCGCATCTAATACTAAAACACCTTTCTGATATTTATGAAGAAAATGCTCAATACAGCCCATCTTATGGGTAGCACGGATATTTTTCTTGCTATTGAAAGAAAAAATATCTTGCTGCTGTGGTATTTGCTCAATAGTTACATCAAGTTCACGTAACTTTTCGCGTTCAGTATCCTGTAATCCCAAGTCATACAGAAAAAGCTTGTATCCCGGGTAGTGCCGAATATTCCGCGCAAGACACAATGCCATTGGATAAAAGTTCGTATCTGCACAAGTCAAAATCGAGTACATCACTTTCCCCTTGAAACAAGGCTCTGCAGCCAGTTTTCCAACTTTTCCGCCTGAACATCAATGTCGAAACGCGTCCTGCAGGTTTCGCGGGCCCACTCACGCAGTTTCAGCAGCTCCGTATCCGGGAGAGTTATAGCAGCACTGATGGTTTCCGCAAAAAGATCTTCCTTCGCCTCATAAGGCAGCATCCACCGCCGCAATGCCTCGGGGATTACTTCAGCAACGCCCCCAACTTCACGGGTAATCGGCAGCAATCCCGCAGCCATGCCTTCGAGCAATGTGTTGGGCAATCCTTCGGAATAGGAGGCCAGCAGAAAAATATCCCCGGCTTGCAGATCATCCATAATATTCATGGAAAAGCCATGCCAAACGATGCAATCAGACAGCCCCAATTCCTGTGCGAGTCGCCGCAACCCCTCTTCTTCTCTGCCTTTTCCCCATATATGCAGCTCAAAGGGCTCCGAAACTCGGGATAATGCTCGCAGCAACATGGCATGTCCCTTATCGGATTCGAGCTGTTGTGTGCATACCAAGCGCCGGGGGTGGTGCAATTCCAAAGGAACACTGGAAGCTTTTTTACCATTCAGAACGACATGTACGTCTTCAGCTTTTATGTATGGGAGACTCTTGATGAAGCCTTCGGCGATGAAGCGGCATGGGCATAAAAAAGCTGGACGTATCCATGTATGCAGCAACCGGGTCTTCAACCGATATGGAATATCCTCCGGCAGACCGATCCTTTGTACGACTGGAATTTTCAGCAGCCGCGCGGCAACTCCAGCCGTCGCAATATCCTTTCCTATGTTCGTTATGACGACATCAATATCGTGCTTTTTAAACTCATTATAAAAAAAACGGATTGCTGACGGATTCAAATCCGCGCCGAAAGAAACCTGTTCACCATGCCCCCCCCGTTTTCTTGCCGCATCAATGAATTCAGGCTGCCTGCCGTATACGAAGACATGATTACCACGCTTGGCAAGGCGCTCGGCAAATTGCAGGTACCAAGTCTTTACGCCGCCCCATCCAAACGTGGAATTCACAAAAGCGATGTTCATGAGCTCACCTTACAGAACCCGGCAGCCGTCTTCAGTGACCAGCACCATGTGCTCCCAGCGGATCCCGCCCCATTCAGGGAAGTACAGGCCGGGCTCCACCGTCACGATCATTCCGGGCTCCAGCGGGGTTTTATTACGTCCATTAAGGCTCGGCCCCTCATGGGTTTCCAGTCCGACGCCATGCCCGAGCCCATGCGTAAAGGCTTCGGCAACGCCGAGAGACTCGAAGTGCCCTCTGGCCGCCTTATACACATCACAGGCCAGAACACCGGGATGGATAGCCCGGATAGCCTTGTGCTGCGCTTCTTGTACGGCCTCCAGCGTCTTTTTGAAGCGCTCCGTCGGCTTTTCGCCGACCCAGAAAGTCCTGGTCTGATCGGAACAGTAGTCTTCCAGACGGCACCCCACATCCACCAGCACAAGATTTTCCGCCTCCAGAAGGGCGTCTTTGGAGGGCAGGTAGTGCGGGAGCGCCGCGTTGGGGCCATGCCCCACAATGCTCGTAAAGGCCAGCTCGGTCGCCCCGTGATGCCTGAAAAACATTTCAATGTCCCACGAGACGGCGGCTTCGCTTCGCCCGGGAACGAGCACGCCGGGCAGCCACTCCATCATCTGCTGGTTCAGGCGGCAGGAAATCTCCATACGCCGGATCTCTTCCGTATCTTTGATTACGCGAAGCCGTTCAACCAGACCGTCAGCCTTTGAAAGGCGGCAGCCCGATCCCGCCAGCGTTTCCGCGAATTTTTCATAGAATTCCAGCGTGACCGCGCGGGCCTCAAAGCCGATGGTTTTGCCGGGCACAAGCCCTTTCAAGAGCTTGGCGATATCTTCCGGCGCGTCCGCGCCATAGATGAAAACCCGCTCGGGCTCCCACAGCCGCCGGGCCGCGTCCAGATAGCGCGAATCCGTCAAGATCCAGTCTTTACCGTCCGCCATCACAATCAGGCGGCCGGCGCTTTCGTTCAACTGCACATCATGCAGTTCGAAACCCGAAAGATAGTACCGGTTCGCCGCGTGGCTGATCAAAAGCGCTTCGATTCCCTGTTCCCGCATCAACGCACGCAGGCGTTCGCGGCGCTGTTCGCACATCTGTTCGGACATAATCGCATCCGTTTGTTTTTATAAATATTTTCAATAAATAAGCTGAAACATATACAGGCAAATACCATATACGGGCACGTCACCCTTGTCCAGCGAGGGGAGGGGCATGGGAATCCCCCCTTCTATAATTATAAGGGACGTTCCTCTTTTCCTCGATGAAATGCTCATTCCGCGCTTTTGGGTTCCTCTTCAAAAAGTTCACCGAGGATACTGTTGGAAACAAGCATCCCTTCATCCGTAAGCCGAAACACCCCGTTCTCCATGCGGGCCAGCCCCTCAGCACAGAGGCGGTGGGCGAACGCCCCGTGATCCCCCAGAAACGAGCGTCCGGCCAAGGACTCATAGGCATCCAGCGGCAAACCATCCACGGTTCGCAGGCGCAGCATCATGAGCTCCAGCGCCCGCGTTGCCCGATCCAACGGTTCCCGCTCAGGGCAGCGGCGCCCTTCCCGCACCTGCTCCAACCAGCCTTCCCCCTCCGGATTGGTCCAGCGCTCCCCGCCGATCGTGGATGTCGCCGCAGGGCCGACCCCCAGATAGTCCCGGCCTTCCCAGTACCCCAGATTGTGGCGGCACCGGAAACCATCCCTGGCAAAGTTGGATACTTCATAATGATGCAGCCCAGCCTCCTCAAACAGCCGGATGCCTTCAAGATACATGGCGCACTGCACGTCTTCCGAAGGCAGCTCCGCATCCCCGCAGGATTCCGCAAGAGGCGTCCCCGGTTCCAAAGTCAGCCCATATGCGGAAATGTGCTCCGGCCCAAGCGCGATTGCCGCGCGCGCATCCTCCAGCCACTGCTCCAGCGTCTGCCCCGGGAGCCCCCACATCAGATCAAGGCTCAAATTGGCGCAGCCCGCTTCCCGTATGGCCCGGAACGCCTCCCGCGCCGCATTCGCCCTGTGCAGCCGTCCGAGCGTCTCCAGCATCCCGTCATGCAGCGACTGCACACCCAGCGAAATCCGGTTGACGCCCGCCGCCAGAAACCCGCTTGCCTTTTCCGCCGTATGCAGGGAATCCGGGTTGGCTTCCATGCTGATTTCCGCTCCGGGCAACACTTCAAACGTCCGTCCCACACAATCCAGCACGCCCTCCAGTTGATCCGGATCAAGCAGGCTTGGCGTGCCGCCGCCGAAGAAAACGCTCTCCACGGGCACTCTGCCGAGACGCCGCCCCCATTGTCCCAGCTCGGCATACAGCGCTGAAAGATACACGGCCATTTCATCGCCCGAACGGGCCAACGGATTGGAATAAAAAGCGCAATACCGGCATTTGCGGCGGCAGAACGGTACATGGATATACAAAAGCATAGATTCTCCGGGATACGGTTCACGGGATGGCCTCTCTTATCCCGTTTTACGCTCCGGCACAAACCCATGCAAAAAAAACTTTACATCAAGGGGCAGTCCGCATATTGTACCGTGTGGGCATACGCCCAAAAAACGTCAACCATCTCAGAGAAGCCGAATGCTCTTTATCCTCCGCCGCCACGAATATCCCGAAGCCATCCGAAACGGCATTGCCCCGGTTTCTCTCTATTCCCCGTTGTTCCAGCGGGGTTTTTTTTGAGCTTTTCCGTTTTCCGCCGATACGCTATCGGCCTGCCGAGACGACAGGCTCCAACGTCAACCCCCGAGAAGCCGCCATGCAACAGGAAACCTTCCATTGGCCTCACAAAGACTTGCTGGATGTGGACCAGTTGACGCAGGAAGAACTTTTCCACCTGCTTGATACTGCCGCAAACCTGCACGAAATCAACTCCCGGCCAGTCAAGAAAGTCCCCATCCTCAAGGGAAAAAGCGTCGTCCTCTTCTTCGCCGAACCGAGCACCCGCACCAAGACCTCTTTTGACATGGCGGGTAAGCGCCTTTCCGCCGACACCTTCGGGCTGGCGAAATCCGGTTCCAGCCTCCAGAAAGGCGAAAGCATAAAGGATACGGCCCTGACCCTCCAGGCCATGAACCCCGATGTCATCGTCATCCGCCATTCCAGCAGCGGCGCGGCCCAGTTCCTCGCCGAGCGACTGCACTGCGGCGTGGTCAACGCCGGGGACGGCTGGCACGCGCATCCCACCCAGGCCCTGCTCGACGCCTTTTCCCTGCGTCAGGTCTGGGGACACGACCGGAACGCCTTCAAGGGCAAAAACCTGCTTATCCTCGGTGACTGCGCCCACAGCCGCGTCTGCCGCTCCAACGTACTGCTGCTCACCAAGCTCGGCGTGAACGTCAGCCTGTGCGCCCCGCGCACCCTCCTGCCCGCGGGCGTGGACAACTGGCCCGTCACGGTCTACACGGACAGCAAGAAAGCCGTGCGCGACATGGACGCCGTCATGTGCCTGCGCCTCCAGCTCGAACGCCAGCAGGCGGGCCTGCTCCCCGACCTGCGCGAATATTCCAAACGCTTCTGCCTCACCACGGCCCACATGGAATTGGCCAGGCCTGGCGCACACATCATGCACCCCGGCCCCATCCTGCGCGGACTCGACGTTTCCGACGCCCTGGCGGACAGCTCCCAGTCGCTGATCCTCGATCAGGTCTCCGCCGGGGTTTCGGTTCGCATGGCCGTTCTCTACCTCCTCGCCACCCGTCCCGACATCAAGGACAACCTCTAACAACGGAGATCGCCGATGTCCTCTCTTCTTATCAAAAACGCCCGCTATCTGGGCGACTCCGTGGACCTGCTCGTCGTCGACGGCAAGGTGCAGTCCCTCAGCGCTTCCATCAATGCCCCCGCCGACGCCGAAATAGTGGATGCCGCCGGAAAAATCCTGTTCCCGAGCCTTATTGATGTGCATACCCACCTGCGCGAACCCGGTTATGAATGGAAGGAAACCGTAGCCACGGGCCTCAGCTCCGCCGCGCACGGCGGGTTCGGAGCCATCCTCTGCATGGCGAACACCGACCCGGTCAACGACGACGCCG